>Ga0123340_1004070_pt1 | contig 13800 bp, 4 predicted proteins | sample SirMexnodulemix_FD_89961 | JGI IMG/M metagenome (GOLD analysis project Ga0123340, IMG submission 89961) | Root nodule microbial communities of legume samples collected from Mexico - Siratro Mexico nodule mix | ecosystem: Host-associated > Plants > Roots > Nodule | place: Mexico: Nepantla... | reverse complement strand
CATAATATTTCTTTTTATTTTTTTTCTATAGCATCATATAGTTTATATATATAAATAAGGTCATCTATGATACACTATACACCTAATTTATATTTTTTTTTATTTTACTTAAATAATTTTTCGTCCATTCATAAATTTACGAGTTTTATGTGTTTGTCGGTAATTTTTTCTTGTAATCCAGTTCTTTATAAAAATTTATTACACTTTTAGTCTCTACCATTTACTCGCGTTCATTAAGTGCCACATACAACTGATAGATATATTTTTATTATTTTTTTTATCTTTAGTAAATTTTTATCTTGTTTGTTATTATAATTTTTTTTTTCATTTTATCTTTTTATAATTTTTTTTATTTTGAATTTTGTGGGTTTATCAGTATCTTTGAGTTAAATAACTAAGTCAACCAACTGATTAACTAACTCAGTGTCATACTTATCTTGTTAATCATTTTATTTGGTAACACCTATTCCTTCCCTAATGTCTTATAGTTTGGGACGGCCTCTTCTTACACCTCCATGATTTCACCCTGCACCTCCATAGAAGATTTGAAATTTTTATATTGTCCTTATTGTATAATATTATACCCAAATCTGCCCTTCATCCCTATCCCATTTAGCATATGGGTGCACCTCCTTGGTCTTTACTTTAGTTTATTTTGTAATTGACGTAAAATATATACACGTTTTGACTAAAAATTAACGTAGAAGTGAATCATTTACATTACTTTATTTACCAACTAAAGCTTTCATGTTAATTCTTCTAATAGTAAAAAATATTACCATGTTTGTTGTTGATTTGTTTATCGATGCTTTATTTAGAATGAGATACCTTTTCTTATTAAGATAAATATCCAAATAAAAACTTAAAATTAGTATAATAAGTAATATAGTTTAATAAATAAAATATCGAATGAGTATATTGTATATAGATGAAATTAGTTACTTTCATGAGATTATGCTGAACAGCATGTACATACTTCCAATTTTAAAATAGACACATATTTTAAATTTTTAATAAAATGGCACTCACATTTTCTTTTCTTTTTAAACAGACACGTTCTTTATGTATTTTAAAAAATGACATTATGCATTATCATATATTATTATGTATTTCATGTATTTATTAACGTTATTTTGTAATGTTGGATGGTGTAGCAAGAACAAATATCAGAAGGTGGTGACGACATTATGAGAAAAATTTTTGTGAAGAAATAGAAACATCATAGGAACAATTTTCAAGAGGGAAGCAACAATATAATATCTTTGTATTTAATTTTAAACTAAGTTATTAACTTTTATATAACATAGTTTTTAATTCATACATAATTTTTTTATGTTTTTCTCTTTTAGTAATATCTATGGAGAAGTTTTATAATTTTTTTATGAATTTTGATAGAGTGACCTAGAAGGAAGCGAAGTTTCATTCAGAAAGCGAAAGGGCCACGTATATGTAATAACGAGCTACACCAAACAATTGAAATAATGGCACAGCCTCATGCTTTCTTTTCTTGAAGTGGACGCCTTTACTCCATATAACCACATTCAAACATAAATTATGGAGCCATATTTTCCTAACTATAAAATTTCCAAATTTATACTTTTCTAATTTTAAGGATTATTATGATAACATTTTACAATTTCACAAATTAAAACAATACTTTACTCTTATATTCTTTTTTAGTATAATGCTCGTTATCTAACAGTATTAAATGCTTTTGCACTCTAATCTAAATATATAAAACATTCTTGGTAAGACTTTTATGTCATTCACTGCAAAAGAAAACAAACTTCTCGCTAATATGTAATTGGATGTCAGAATAAAATCCTTCTTTTTCTTTTCTTACATATTCACTCATTTTTATCTTTCTTTTTTATAACTAGTCATTATCACATTATTTATTATAAGAGAAGAATCAAATCCACAGAAACAGTATACATAAATGTATTAAAATATTTATATTTATTACAAGACGTGAAAATCACACCTTGGTGGACCCTATGTAAGAGAGCACTACCAACACAGTGTTGCTTCCAATCCAAACAGGTTAAGATAAACTAGTGGTTCTCTAGGAAAGGAACCTGGTTTCATGTATATATATTGTCCAACTCTTAGAAATATGGCAATGTCATCACCACACAAACATTTTTTAACTTGATTGTCATATGAGCCATCAAATTTCTGTGACCAGAATGGTTCTAGCACAAAAGACACCATGCAGTTATCAGAAAGATTTGTTACACTACTAATTTTTGTGTCTGGTGGAGCAACTAAATTGGAACATAAAAAATGAATTCTGAAGTAGATAGGGTCAGCATAGGATATTATAACTAGTCTTGTTTGATCCATATTAGTAAATAAGTTAAGTCATTATTATAAATAAGGTGAAGTTTATCTTCACTTAAATATTTATATATTTTAAACTAATTATTTCTTTAGTTAACTGTTAATGTTACACTTTTAATTAATGTCACAAGTTTATACATGATTAGTAATTAAAATTTCTAGATATATCACTGTTTCAGTTAACACTTTATAATGAGTAGATATTCAAAGCAAAATCACACATGGATAAAAGGAATTTAGTTCCTGTATATAAAAATGATGAGAAAAATTAATGCAGGAGTTCAATACAAATCAAAGGTGGATCACTCTCACTTTCTTTCACAATAAAATTACCAGCTCAAAATAAGTGCATTTATAACTTTACCATAGACACCACAAAAAATATATCAGTCCTCCTTAGAGACACTGCATGTAAACATCAAATTATGTATTGTCAAATAATTGAACATGCATGAGCATCACAACCGCTACACAGAAAGTCTTGAATTTTTCGATGATATATGCAGACACATAATTAGATATAAATGTATTAAAAATTTTACACTGATAATGTATTAACTTTTACTCTCTCTCTCAATATGTTGTTATGTATGTAGCAATCTTCTGCAACAAGAACACCCCAAATCTGTTAGAACGTTGTTTCCCTAAGAGTCTTAAAGAAAGGCTTGTTGGCCAGCCACTGTTAAAGATTTGCAGGGCATATATTGCAGTGCACATATCTGTGTTTTCCAGGAATTTCTGTGCACTGTCAAAAACCAAGGGTCCATTCTCCAAAATCATTCTTGTGCACTGCAAACAATATGGAAGATAAATAATAAAAAAAAAATCAAAGCCAAAAGGGATTAGGAAAATTATGTTCTTGTGCACTTTCTACTCAACACTGCAAAATACTTATTTGTGAACATACATACATTGGCCTAGTTCATAATGTACATTATAACTTGGTCAATTCAGATCCTATCATCACTATCCTTAATATGAAGAATCCTTCCTATCAGTATCTGAAGATAATTTTTTGAGTTTGTTTCCCTATAGGTGCAATGATAATACGGAAATAAATTTTCTGTTTCACATTAGAGTCAATTAATGATGATAAGGAGGTTGGCAAAGTTCATATCATGACAAAGAAATTAATTACCGGGATTCAAGCATGATAATATCCAATTTAGTCAATAAGATAAAAGTTGGAAATTGAAACTACATATGATTCTAAACAAATTGAGGAAAATGGAGGAATTAGTCAGATTTTACTCACCTTATTTGCATACTTCTCCACTGAGTTGCACACCTTCAACGCTGTCTCAAGTATCTCTAGCTGACATTTTAAAATAAATGTTTAGCATATCTGTATATCTTATCCTTCTTGTTAAAAAAAAAGTATTTTAAATGAGAACATTTTTTAAAATAATTATTGATGACAGTGTTCTATAAAGCATCTAGTTTTATTTTTCAATCTTTTATCCTTTTCAAATATATTACTTAATTTAAGTTTTAAATTTAATTTCATTTAACAATTAGTAAAAGAAAAACTTATTTCTATTCAACTTCAAGTCACCCTCCTTTCATCTCTATCTCTGTACTTATTTCTAAATATATATAAACTATTCATTCTAAATTCAAAAGTATAGTTTTTATATTAAAAATAAACATGTAGTGTACTACAGTGCTAAAATACTAGGTTATATGTATTTTTCCTGTTTTTCCACCCATACATGCATATGCTGCTGCACCCAACATTATGATCAAAATTCTTTTGATATGGCTGCAACTATAGATTTTCTAAATTAAAAGAAGTATAATTTGCAACGAAATCTCCATGCAATCATTTAACACCCATCAAAGTTGTGTGGTAGATTGTGTACAACTAGAAACTATATATAGAAAAAGTTTGCTCATATCAGGACACAGATGAAGTAAATTTTCACACCACAGTGCCAAACTTCATTTTAGTAGCAGATACATCAAATTACATACCTTAGTATCACAATCTTTCAACTTAGCCAATAGAGTTGAAACAGTATCTTTGCAAAAGCCACAGCTATCTTCTTGAACTTGTGAGGAAATATATGAAATGAGATGACAGATATTGATCTTGTAGCAGAACTCTTCAGGCTGAATTGTAGCTATTTCTGAGAAGAAAAGAGGAGCATAATAGTCCACCAAAGCAATACACTGTGCAATACAGAAGAAACAGAGGAATTAATATAGGATATGATAAATTGTGATTCATTCATTTATGATATGATTCCCTTGAAGTCCAAAGTGTCTTATGGTTGTTGACCAAGAGAGTATTGTTATGAGACGCAATTAGTACAAGTTTCAACATGTTAGTTAGCTAATTCATTGGACATCAGAACTGAGCTTGGTTAGTATTTAGATTTGATGTTTTTCATCATCTGAGAATAGCTACAACATCTAAAACCAAAACACAAGAGATCCAGAAAATGACCAACCTTCTTATTAACGTGGGGAAGCTGGTGGCAAGTGTTGTGGAGGATATCAATGATCTCTTGCTGGGTCTTGTTTTCATTTAGATAATCGAGTGCCTTGGCAGTATATTCCTCACAAAGTGCACAAGTGTCTGGTTTTCTGCTTAGTTCTGCAATTTGAAAAAAAAAAAAATCAACAAGATTATTTATGCCACATTTGCGTTTCAAACCATATTTGAAAGAAAATTATTTAAAGCAGTTTCTTAGATACGCACATGATGCTCAATCAACCTACATATAGTTTCAAACTACAAACTTTTCATACCACCCTTTATTTCATTCTGATCATACTTTTTGACAATTGACAAGTGTCAATGCCAGCATTTGTTTCAAGTGTTTGTAGGCATAATCTATGCTTAACCAACCTGCCACTTTCACTTTGGGAGATTGAAAATGTCATCTACAATACATGCCACCAATCTATTGACTTCCTAAGAAGGATAGTAAAAAGCAAAGAAACTGAATAATGGAATTAGTGAAAAAAAGTTTGCTGTATTACTGCTGAAGTGATCACGGATAGCCAGGTCTCTTGCATCACAAGCCCAGGCAGCACCCAATACAAAAAGAAGCAAGAGTGTCATTCTCCCCTCCATGGTTCCTACAACAAAACTTTTTTCAAAAATGATAACATCCATCAGGGAAAAAATAGAAATCAATTAAAATTTGAGGGCTATTATAAAGAACACCATTTCTGAAAAACATCAAAATATGATGAGGTGAACACAGTGAATATAATTTACTTAGACACTAGTAAGAATATATATCATATTTGTTGTTAGCACAAAGGTGATCACACAGAAGCAGAAAATGGAGTGCTAAGAGTTAAGACCATAAATCTTTATGAAGTGAAACTCTTAAATCACCTCAGTAATAGGCACAACTATGAATTTTGATATAATGAGGCCAAAAAAACATGCAATTCAGTTCATGCTACACCGAGCAAAGAAAATCCTGGTGGAGAATAATTTTGTCAATAATGATCAACCATAAACCAACGATCAGAAGTGAAGAAGAACCAGAAAACTGAATCTGGCTGAACCATATTGTCATCCAACACAGATAAGATAACAACCTATAGTATTGAGAAAAGATTAATTTCTAGGACTAGAGGGTGGTAAAGAGGAAAAAAAAAATACTATATTTCTTAGTGGTTTACATTAGAAGCAAATTAACGAAGAGAAGAGAGATTACTTTTTGTTGAGACTTTCAAGGAGATTTAAGAGGATTTAACAATAATAAGACTTGATTCAAACTCATCTAAAAGATTTACACCATCTTCACCCCAAAACACACAAAATGAGTTTATATATATTCTTTCTTACATAATACTCAATTTTCTCATTTGAACTGAATCTCTAACTTAATCTCACACTTGGATTATGAAAGAAGGTGGTAGCATAGATTCCTTGGTGGAACTTGAGAGTGCCTTGTGGTTGGTGCAAGGAATGGTTGAGAATCAAAGAGGGTGTCTAGCTTTCATGAACAATATCAAGATGCTTGATCTGTGATGCTCTGTGCATCTCTCTCTCCCAAAAGAAAAAGTTTACCAAAGACTTGAACCAGAACAGAAAAAGTGAAAGGGAAAGTCTTATTAAGTCTTAACTCTTAAGTAATGAAGGAACCTTTTTTTCTTACTTTCTATTTTCAGTTTGAATAAATAGAATATATGTTACTTACCGATGTTATAAATAAGAGAATACAATACAAAAATTTGAATATTTTAATAAAACAATGTTACATTTTGGTATGTTTTCTACTGGTTTATGCTTCGGATCTCTATCCCTTGCTTCCTCTTACTACTAACCATATATGTCTTCCCCATATGTAGGGAAAGGAATTTCCAGAGTCAAAAGAAACAACTTTATATTTATAATAATAAATATTTTAACGTTTTAAAAAGAATTTTTAATTGATTAACAGTATAAGAACCTTTACACTAAAAATAATTTTTTTTAGATATACTGTGTATGTTGCGAAGACCAGTGGTGTTTGCAGTTGTTAATTTGGCAAGACCTTATGTCTTTCAGTCTCCAACCTTCATGCGACCAAAGACAGCGAGCACTATATAAAATTACGTTGTAAAATCTAAATATAAAATTCAGTTTTTAATAAATTTTATTAAAAACATAAAATTCAAAGGTGAACTTCCACCTTGGTGCAACATTAAATTCAGTTTGAATTTCATTATGTTAATATCACACAATTAAACTAAACTCTAGATATATATTCTCAATCACACTAATGGATTATTCATCGTATCAAGTTTCAATCTTTTACCATGCAATGAAACTGGAAAATAAAGAAACAATTTTATAAATAATGTCACCCACAAATAATTTAACAACGACCTCAACAAACCTACCCACTAATGAACATAAACACAAATCACATACATGTACGAATTTCATCACACACACAACTGTTAGGGTTTCATAAAAAACAAAGACACGTATCTAGCAAAATACAAACGTAATTACAACCTTCACAACAAAATAAAAATATGGTCACAACTTCCCTTTCTTTCTTCCATAAAACAATTTTATTCAAGCAAATTTATTCTTATTCTCTCTTTTTTCAAGATCGTGTCATTCTCTTTTGTAAGTTTATCTTATTTGTGTTTGATCTTCTCATTATTTTTCCCCTCAATTTTTCCAACAATAAGAGTTTTAAATGATGTGTTTAGGACTGCTGATACTATTGCTAAGTCAAATGTCTTAAACATCTACAGCTGTTTTGATTGATTATTTTTCCTTTTTTTCTTTGCCTGACAGAAAGTAAAAAATGTCCTTTCCTTAACAACAGTAAAACGAATTTAGTTCCTCTAAAATGATAAAATGTTGTAAATTAAAAAGTAAATATACATTTATCCTCGATATTAAATGAATATAATTTTAGTGGACTTTGGATACATCCTTACTTTCTCACTTCATACATCTTCACACTTTAAATTTGGCAACCCCTAAATGATAGCATTAAAGAATTTTAGCACAGATACAGTAATATATACTGAAGAACTGCATGCAAACATAAGATTACGTGTTGCCAAATAATTAAACAAGCTTGAATATCTCAACCACTACACAGAAAGTTTCAACTTTTTTTCAGAATGTGCTGACACATGATTACTAGTATTAAAAACTTTACACTGACAATGCTTCGAAATTGCACTCTCCCTCTTCCTTATTACATTGTATATGGAAATCTTACAGCAACAAGGGAGACATAAATCTGGTAGAGCTTTGTTTCTATAGTTAAGAGTCTGAAAGAAGAGCTTGCTCGCTAGCTACTTTTGAAGATTTGCATGCATGTATTACAGTGCATATATCTACATTCTCCAGGAATTTCTCAGCATTGTCAAAAACCAAGAGTCCATACTCGAAAACCAGTCTCTTGCACTGCAAACAATTTGGAAGACAAATGAATAATCAAAATCAAAATGGGATTAGGAAAATTATGCTCTAGTGCACTTTCTACACAACACTGCTGCAAATTCTTAGTTGTGAATGCATATTGACCTAGTTCATGATGTACAGTGACATCCGCAACCAGATACTATAATCACTATTCTTAATTCAAAAAATCCTTCCCCATAATTGTTGTAGAGTTTGCTTCTCAGGGAGGTGCAAATGAGCATCCAGAAATAAAATTTTCACACTAGAGTCAATTGTTGATGGTAAGGAAGTTGTCAAGTCCATGGAATTATTATTACTGCAAGGAAATTACTGGGTTTCCAAGCATGATAGTTTCTAATTTGGTCAATAGGATAAAAGCAGGAAATTGAAACTTAGTATGATTGAATACAAATTGAGGAAAATGGAGGAATTTGCCAGATTTTGCTCACCTTATTTGCATACTTCTCCACTGAATTGCACAACTTCAGTAATATCTCAATTATCTCTAGCTGACATTTTGAAATAAATGGTTAGCAGTTCATTCAACAAAACAATCTAAACCAAGCAGGGGTAGTACCAGAATTACCACTTTGGAGGGGTCAAAGTAAAGATAGTAGAGGAGAACAAAGATAGTAGAAATCTACTTATTACATATATTTTAGAAATCTACATATTAAATATATTTTATAAATACAATGGTTTTAAAACTGTTGAAGCAATTCAATATGCAACACCCATCAGAGTTTTGTAGTAGATGAAAGGCGTGTAAAACTTGAAACTAGAGAAAAAGTTTGCTCATACCAGGACAGATGAAGTAAAATTTCACACAATAGTATCAGACTTCATAGCATGAAGATGAAATTACTTACCTTAGTGTCTCTATCTTTCAACTTATCCAGCAGAGTTGAAACAGTTTCTTTGCAAAACCCACAGGTATCTTCTTGAACTTGCAAGGCACTATGTTGAATGAGCTGGCAGATATTGATCTTGTGGCAGAATTCTCTAGGCTTAAGTGAAGTTACTTCCGAGAGGAAAATTGGAGTATAATAGTCCACCAAAGCAATGCACTGGGCAAAACAGAAGAAACAAATAAGCAATACGTTAGTTCATTGGACATCAGAATTGGATCTAGTACTATATGACAAATTATTATGAGTATCATATTTTGAGGCCATCATCATTGAGCTTGATAAGGGTGCCAAGAATGTTTTTAAACATTAGAGAGCACAGTGAGAAATTAAAGTTGATTTTCCCAGCAATTGAGAACAACTACAGTATCTAAACCACACATAAGAGAACCAAAAAATGGCCAACCTTCTGCTTGAAAGTGGGAAGTAGGTGGCATGTGTTGCGCAAGGTATCAATGATCTCTTCATCGGTCATGTTTTGCTTTAGATATTCAAGTGCCTTGGTAGTATATTCCTCACAAAGTGCACACATATCCAGTTTTCTTTTTAGTTCTGCAAGTTGAAGTTAGGTCAACAAGATGATTTTGTGCCACATTTGCATTTAAAACTACATTCAACAGAAAATTATTCAAAAGAAAGTTCCTAATATTTGAACATAATGTCTTCTCATGGAAAAGGCTTTTAATAAAATTGAAGCTCATTAGTCAAGCTCGGAGGAAGAAAAGTCATATTGATTTTACACTAGGTGTTTCATCTCTTCAATGGAAGAGCTTCTGGACTCAAGAGATCATATTATGAGCTAGCTCATTCAAGACCTTTATTCTTTAGATCCCTCCTTATCCTATCACAGACGGTTAACTTGATATTTCTGCAGATTTATAAAGCACAACCAACATAATGTAACATAGTTACTTATCATTTCTGCCATTATAGTTTACCCTGAAAAAAGTGTCATAATTATTTGTCTAAACAATATAAAATAAAGCTTCCAGTTATTTCGTAAACATAAGTTACTTTAACTGAATCAATTGGTTTTGGTTTCTAAATAGTGTCATCCATGGATAGCTAATCCTGAAGGTATACACTATATGGTTGTTACTTAATAATTTTTTGGCCCTTCATTATTGCGATAGAGAGGAATTAGCAGATCATGCTACCATGACTTTTTGAACTTTATGCAATGATGGATTTCAAGAGGTTCACTTAAATTCACATGTTTGAACTAAAAATCTATACCACTATTAAATCACATGTGCAATACATATTTCCACTCTGTTACCTTCCAAAGCAGAATAATAAAAGGCAAAGAAAGCTAAGAATGAAATTAGTGAACATGTTACCAGAAGTATCAGTGTTTGCTGTATAATTTCTCATTTGATCAAGGTTGGCCAGTTCTCTTGCATCACAAGCCCAAGCAGCACCCAATACAACAAGAAACAAGAGTCCCATCCTCCCTTCCATGGTTCCTATAGCAAAAAACGATTTTTTAAATGACAAAGGTCCGATATTTCAAATATTTATGAAATGAAATAAGAACTGATTGAAGGGCATATAAAAAAACAAAGGCATGAATTAAATACAGTTTACTCGGACACTTGCAAAAATATATATCATATTGATGTTTAGCACAAAGTTGAAGACACACAGAAGCAGAAAAAGGCATAATAAAAGTTGAGACCGTAAACCTTCTTTATGTGAAACTCTTGAACGTACTTCAGAAGTTACATAGACAACACAATTCTTAATTAAGTCGGTATAATCAAGACAACAAAACATGCAATTCAAGTGATCCTCCCCCCATAACAGAAAAATCCCAGTTGAGAATATTTCTCAGCAATGATAAACCATAGACCAATGATCAAAACTGAAAAAGAACCAGAAAAAGAAAACAATCTGGCTGAAGTAGTAGCAACAAGCAATAGTTAATGCATCACATGAAATAGAAAAGAAAATACTATCTGGGGAAATTTAAAATTTTGAGGAGTACTCATTAGTGGGTGGTGACTAAAGGGAAACAAGATTACTACTTTTCTGAGTGGTTTCCTTAGAAGCAAAGAGCATGGAAGGAATGAAGAGAAGAAAGGTTACCTTATATTTGAAAACAAAGTGAAAAAATGGTAGTGATTCCCTGAAGGAACTTGGAGTGTCGTGTTCGTTGGTGCAGCTAAGAATGGTTGATTTGTTTGCTACCTTCACTTGTACTGGTAGGTAGCAATATTAATGCAACATGAAAAACTCCAGTGTGGGGAGCCCCATGGAGAAGACTGTGCCTCACACTTCATCATTACGTGGCATGATCAAGGAGGGAAACTAGCTCTGATGAACAAAATCAAGGGACATGATCTACTATGTTCACGTGCAAAAGTAAAAATCTATGTAAGTCTGTTTCAGATAGCTGAAAAGGTGAAAAGAAAGAAAAAAAAAAAAAAAACATGATTAATCTTCACTCCTACGCAATCACAAGTAGTGGGGTTTCCTTCTACTTTGATATTTTCTATGTTTGAAAATGTACACTTTATTTTTTTCGAAAAATATAAAACTTGTCCCTGATGTTTAATATAGAATCCAATGTACATGGACAAAACCGCAGGTAATGTGTTACAAAATGCTTCATTGAATTAATATAACATAGATCAAAGCTTAAAAGGTAAGAACTTTCTTTATATGTAGAGAAGAAAATAACAAATTATTGTACTTTGATTGTAATTTTGGGCCATGCATTTAAATGTGTACGTAATAAAAAGGCGCACGGAAAGGGTAAAATAATATTTGTAATTATTTTAATATTTTATAAGAATAAATATAGTTAATGTGGTAACGTTATAAAAAAATAAGAACTTAGTTTTTATAATTTTTTGTTTATCAGTATTAATTAGTATACTGTGAATAATTAAAGTTATTCTAGATATAATTTTTAAGATGTACTAAAGATTAATTAATCGTATTAGTATAATATATTTTAATTAAATTCTAAAGAATATTTAGTACTTTTTTAAAAATTTGCTGAAAAAAAAATATTGTTCAAACAGTGAAAGGAAACATCCCAGATCCGACAGAAGTATGAAACTTAAGAAATCTACCAAACTTGGTCTTTTTATGCAAAAACACCTTCTCATTACCCATTACAAATTGGTGAATTTTTTTGTAAAGTTTAAAATTTGGATGTTGGTTCCACTCAATGTTTGGATTTGAGGAAGAACAATAGAGAGGTAGAAAATTGTGTTTTTTATTTTATCAAAGAAAAACATAAAATGAAATTTTACAAACAATAATTTAAAATTTCATTTCTTATATGCTTTAGTTCAAATTTTGAAATGTTATTGTTTTCTCTCTTTTTCATAATCAAAGGGTTTGTTGTCATGTTTTACTCATTACTCTTTTTTGGTTTGATCCAATGTCATATTTTTTTTTTTTTAATGCCATGGAAAAGGTTTAGCCTAATATAATATACCCAAGACATAAGAAACATTGTTCAAATTTTATTATTAGTTCTGATAGGGCAAAAGTTGCTTGACTATATTATATGAACTGGTTATTAATAAATATTATTATTTTTTATTCCATTCATAGTTTTGAGTTGTTTAAAATTATAGAAAGCTCTTTATATAAATAACTTCTTTTATAGTGCTTAGCATTTATATTAAGTATAAGATAAAGAATGTGAGATGTTAAAAAATTAAATTTGAGAGTTAAATAATTTGTTAATAGAAATTTTCATTACAGTAATTAAACTAATTAAATGCATTAAATTAAACAAAATAATTAAATTGCTTGAAATTTAGTGACTGTTTTATATAAAAAAGCATTAAAGATATTATTAATTAATTATCTTTTATGAATCACATGGTAATAAATTTCAAATTTCTAATCTAAGATATGTTTGATAAAATAATTTCATAAAAAAAAAATTGGGTCATGGTTAGACACTTTACAATTATGTTGTGGATGATTTATGTAACGAAAAATTTGTATTTAATTCCTCTATGGTTAGATAAATAAAAAAAAGTCACATAATGATAAATGATGATAATAAGTGGCATTCATACTTATAATAAACAAGAAAAAAATCCACAACAGTAATGATGATAATTTTAACCTTTTAAAATTTTTCAACTATTATGATGCTCTCATCTTCTAATGGAATCCTAATTATAATATTTATTTTTTTAAAATATATATATAGACACACACATATATTTATATTTTTAATATTTGAAGTATATATACAAATGCTCACTCTTTTTAGAAGAGTTTTTATAAACTTCTGAATTATTCAGTACTGTAAATTATTTTCATTAACCTATAAAATGTAGACTAATTGTCAACTATTCATTAACCTATAAAATATAGATTAGCAATCCAATTTCAAAACACATTATACCTAATTGTTGAAAAATAAAACATTGATTACAAAAAGATTTGTTTAATATTCATTAAACAATAACGCTTACATAATGAAAAAATTATTCAAACAATATGAAGTAAAAGTAAATAATTAAAAGTAAAACTGTAATGTTTCTCTAATATAGGGAGATTTTTAATTTTTACATCTAGCTACTATTTTTAACTTTAATTAATTTTTATTTAAAAATATATTATTTTTTAAATTTTATACTTTGAAAATTAATGCATAAATATGATAAATCAACGCATGAATTTTAATACTTT
>Ga0123340_1004069_pt1 | contig 13804 bp, 7 predicted proteins | sample SirMexnodulemix_FD_89961 | JGI IMG/M metagenome (GOLD analysis project Ga0123340, IMG submission 89961) | Root nodule microbial communities of legume samples collected from Mexico - Siratro Mexico nodule mix | ecosystem: Host-associated > Plants > Roots > Nodule | place: Mexico: Nepantla... | reverse complement strand
TCTTCTTTTTCTCTCTTTTATTTATTTTCTCTTTCTCTCATTTCTTTCTTTTCTTATTCAATTTTTTCTTTTTTTTTCTCATAAGCTCTTTTACCTTTTTTTTTTAAATTCTTTTTCTCGAATTCTTACAAATTTTCTTCTTACGTAAGTCTTCAAGTAATGTCAAGTGTTATTTTCTTCTAATTCCAACATCATATCATCTTTGATACCATACATAACATACAAATTTGGAATAACACAAATTAATAATATGAAAATCATTACAATCAATAATGAAAGGATGAAGACTTTCTATTTTTATCTCCCACACAAAATATAATGTAGGATTAATTTTATTTTCAAATGAAGAAATTTGACTTTTCATTCTTAACATGTAATCCATGATGTAAAAGTTCAAAAATATCTACAGAAACAAACAGACACTTAGACACAATTAATATAGAAAAATTAGATAGACCTCACCACTTACTAGGTTGTTTACACTCAAATTATTTATGTATCACTTTTGAAAACACTTTTACTAGAATTCCTCTTTTATGTCTTAAAAAAAACTCTTAATTGATTTTACATTCAAAGTAAAAGATATAACAAGTCTAAACTTAAGATCAAGAAAGTGAAAATTTTAAGACAAAACCGAGAAAGAAAAAAAAAAACACTTTAGAAAATGAAAATGATATAAATAATATATTTAGAATTACCACACTCAAAGACAAAATAAGTAAACTAAATAATTAAGAAACAAAATTCAATGTCCAACAAACAATATCTTCCAAACAACTCAACTTACTAATAAGTCTCACAATTAAGAATCCAATGAACAAGATTTTCCTAACGATTCAACTTAATAAGTACAATTAAGAATCAAGAAAATAGAACTCAAAGAAAAGTTATGAATAAAAGATTTAAATCAAAGTAATTTAAAAAAAAAATGAGTCAAAATAGAAATAATAGAAGGATACTCAGAATTTTTAGTTTCAAATATAAATTTAAGCTCATTAGTGATTCCCCTTCAACTGGTATGAAATCCGTGTGTCAATTGCTCCTAACTAAATGCAGTGACAATTATTTTCGATTTCCAGAAATAGTTTTTAGCTCAATTATCCAAGAAAATAAATTAGAGTAACTTCACGGTGGAAATTCTCAAATGCTTTAAATTTACCAAATCGAAAGCAATGCACTAAGCGTGGGCTCCACATTTCCATCTTTAATCGAATCAAAGGTATGGGACATGCAAATTCTAAAATGCAGTTACCAATTCTATTTTCTATCAAATTGAATTAAAAGTATGTGCCCCACAACTAGAATTTTCCAACAATGAAAAATTCTCTCCCCATGTTTTTCTGACAATTCAATTCTTAAGAAATATGGGGCTACATCTAGAAATTCTCCATGATTGAATTAAACAACTTTTAAATTCTTTGCTCACGCTGCTTGCAACTTCACGGATTCAATCCAGCACTTTTCTCCAATTACACCACCAATTCAATTAATACACATTCAACACTAACACCACTTAATCAAGACACCGGAAATAGATGAACCAATTGTTATAATCTGCTGCCAAAATGTAATTCTCCAAATGAAAAAGTAACACTACACTTTTTTAATTTAAAAGAAATACACCGTAAAAAGGAAAAAAAAAAAACAACAAATAAACATGCAGGTTAGGCCAAACCCATATAAGGATATACAAAATCATTCTCCAAAAATGACTTAAATAAGACGAAACATAGAGAGCTTATACATATTATAAAAAAAATCTAAAATAATGGTAGAAGGTGATTTGTCATATAAGTCAAATCTATTGTTCAGTCTTACAAAAGTAAGTTTATCAGCACAATGATTATCCTCTAAAAAATATATGAAACTGAAATCAATCTCTTTACAAATGATAAACATTTATTCCATCTTCCTCTAATAAACCAATGAACAAGCTGGGTTGAGGTAAAAGCTTGACAAATTAGGATAGAATTAGTCTCCAACCATAAACATTCATAACCGACATCTATAGCATGTTCTATTGATAAGATAGCGCCCATAATCTTAACACAAAGAGAATACTGAAATTCCAAGAAAGAAGAAAAATCACCAACAAACTGTCTCGTGTTCTCTTTGAAGACACTAGCACAGGTAACAAGACCAAGTAAATTTCTGACAATACCATTCATGTTAACTTTAATACAACCAACCAAAGGAAAGTCCCTAACAACTAGAATTGAATGAGAAGCTTTCCCAAATCTAGTATTTACAACAAAACATTTCAAACAAAAAAGGTCAATAATATCATTATTCATTGCTTTATTAGAGGAATCACCTGACATTTCGACATTATTTTTTATAGAGTCAATGGCTATATGAATACTAGTACTAGATAAACCATTTAGTCGCCTATGGTTTTCAAAGATTTTTTATTTCTCTAATGTTGTATAGAGCTAACCCAAGTCATTTTCCTAGGAAACTTAACACTCATCAAATTTTTTTATCAACTTTCTTTCTTTGCAAAATTATCAAGCAAGGGATTTTTGTATTATAAATTGGAAGGTTAAAATAGATCAACCTAACTACAAATATGAAATTACAATGAAACTAGCCTACACTAACAGTTAATTAGTCATTCATTTATCTTAACTAAAATTGCAATCCATGAGTTTAACCCTAACTACTATAACCTTGCTAAAATTAAATGCAGAACAGGGCAAGATACTCACTCAATATGCCTAATTAGTAGAAATATACACTGAAATGAATCATCAAAAATCAAATATAGTAAGACAATTAACCTTATAGCAAAAACATTAAAAGAAACGCCCATTATAAAAATAATCCTTGTACTAATAGTGCAACAACTTGAAATCACTAAACAAGGAGAAATATAAAGGAATCAAGGTATAAACGATCAACTGAGAATGTTGCTTACAATTGTTGTATAATCCAAAATCCTAGATGTGACAACTTCACTCCAAACGCATATTATAATTGGTGAATCTCTTGTAAATGTTGAATAAAAGCAATTTTTAACACTAAGAAAGGAAATCGAATACAAAAGAAAATGAAGAAATTGGAAAAAATCAGTAAGAACAAGATGAACAGATTACTCTTCTCTCCTTTCTCTGTATGAAACCCTTGTTCCCAAAAAGGTAACAATGAACGGTAGTAAAAAAAGTAAAGTTTGTTTGAATCCGTCTCTGTCCTCTCTCACCAATGTATATATCTTCCAATTTTAACATTGCTCAAACGTCAGTTAATGTCACTCAATTTCGTAACCCCATGTGGGTTCTTTTTCCAAAACTAACAAATACTTCAAATTAAACTAAATTAAACTAACTAATTAATTGGTTACTTTGTCAACGTGTGTAGTGCTTTTCACAATTACCCCTACAATTTTCATCAATTTCCCTTTGTATCCTTCAATGATTTGTTGTTGAGTAGAGATTCAAATTTTCTTCAAGCTTCAATTACTCTTTTATTCTAATGCTTCCAATGTCTCCATTAAAATCCAGCTACCTCATTAATTCCTAAAAAAATTAAAAATTCAACAAAACAAAGAAATATGAATTAGAATTCTACTCAAATAACAATTTTTTTCTAAAATATATAAATTCTATGAAAACTATAAATTTCTATGAAAAACTAGTAATAAAAGCAAAAAGGATACTTAGAACATGTAATTAATAGAAGAAAATGTGAATAAAACAAGTGTTATCAGTACTCTACTAGAACCTTGAATAATTTCTCCTCCTCCAAATCATCCAAACTGAAAAGGTGATAGCGACAAGTCTAATGAGTTTAATAAGGAGACTTCCTAAAGACTTAACAAAAGATAAAAGATCATCAGAAAATAAAATAGTCAACTAAAAAATTGGCTGAAGCTAAGACTAAATGGACAAGACATGAGGACATTCAAAGAAGATATGAGAAATAGACTCCTCTTGGAAGTTACACAAAGAGAACATGAAACATGAGACCAATCTTTTTTTTTTTAACTAAATTTCTATAAACAATCCACACTGTAAAAGTTTTCATAAAACCAAAGATTTGACAAAAGAAACAAAGGAGGAACAAATATTGTTGTCCCAATCATAATAAATCTCCATAAGAGATATATAATCCGAACAGACTTTTGGTCTAAGATGCTATAATCATCGAGCATCCAATTAAATTAATCCTTTCTTAATAAGGAACAAATGCTATTAATGAAAGAAAAAATAAAACTACTTTACCAAATGGATCAAATCAGCCACTTCAACACAGTTGCACCACTTACACTCAGCACAGAAGAAAAAATCACCAGATTTTCACTACTCACGCAAAAAAAAAAATCATCCGGTTTCACCACCACTTGGAATCAAATCACCAAACAAACACTACTTTGATTTCAAATTTTTATGAATTGTCTATTGATTCATGCTACTTGAATAAAATAATCTATGAAATTTGATTGTTCTCTAACTGCTAGCGCCTATTACAATTCAAAGCACTGCTGATTTCACTGCACCACTGCACAAAATTGAACTGGCAAAACAAATTGCTTTTGCTTGTTGACGAATCACCAGGTTGCAAAATTCAAGAACAAATGCTTCTATGCCAACTACTTGAAGAAATGCACCAGTTAAATTCATCACAAACTACTTCAATTTTAGTTTGGAGCTTCTCAATTAATGTGTTTTGAATCAACTTCTTTAGTGTTGCTAGAGCACCACACGTCAATTCCAACCCAAATGCTTGAAATTCAAGTGTATTCAATGTTTCAATTTCTAGAATTCAAAACATACACTTCAATTTCAATTCTCAAATTCAAATGCACCGATTAGTGACACTATTCTGATCATCTCTGTTCACTGATTTCGCCAAAAAATTAAACGTAAAAGTTGCAGGTGCATTATAGCAATTGCACTGTTTCTAAAACTACCGAAACAACAATGCACGGCGAAGCTGAATCTTCAACACGTTTGCACCTTGTGTAGAATTAACATGCCAAAGAATCAACTTGTAATCAAAGAATGCGCTAAATTCGAATGAAAAGGATCACAACAATTCTCTAAGAATTGCTTCAATCCAATCAGTGTTTATCAACGCTCCTGTTATGCACCGAAACAAGCAAAAGAAAATCGATTCACGTTGAAATCTCTCTCACATAGAACCAAGAACCATATAAATAAATGATAAACACAGCAATGATTCAAGTGTTTTCGAAATCTTGGAATTCATCGTTTCATGCGAACAAAAATATGATTCGAGTGGTGATAAATAGAGAAAACACCAATTGCTAATTGTTACACAAAAAAAAAACCTAGAAAAGTTACGAAAAATCTAAAACTAATCTTGAAAATGTTGGATCTAATCTCTCGTTACCAAACAATGAAAACTAACCTCACGTACAATTATTTCTAATGATTGACAAAATACAAAATGCAAAAAGAATAAGAGATTAAGAAACTTTAATATACTTCGATGATGCCAAAATTAAGGAAAATTATTGAGTAATAGAAGATTCGTCATTTTAAATTTGAAACTCAAAGATAATGATCCAAACTTCTAATGAATAACTTAAAAAGAATTATTTAATTACAATTCTAAAATGAGCATATTTTGATTACAAGAGTCTATTCACTCTTATGTATTATCATAAACCTTGTACTCATGGTCCAAAGATTACTAAGATTCATCCAATAAGTATATTGTAATAGAAAGTCTTTAATTACAAGAAAAATATAAACATAAACAAAGCCCATTACAGGTAAATTGAAAAGAAAAGTAATTATTATAGGTTCCAAAACTCAAAATTACACAAAAGTACAAAGATTTTATTTTAGCTCAAAGCCTACTCATGGTCTTTAAGAAGATCTAATCTATGATTCTATCATACAAGTAGCAATTATACTTTTCTTGTCAAGTTTACAACCTCTAAAATCAAAGTTTGAGAAACCAACTAAGGTACAAGAAACATCAATTAGATACCATGATCCAACATTGATAGTTCCATTCAAATATTTGACGATTCTTTTAACAAATTTATAGTGTGATTCTTTTGCAATGGATTGATATCTTGCACACAAACAAACATGGAACATGATATCAAGTATGTTAGTTATCAAGTAAAGTTGTGACCTAATTAGCCATCTGAACTTAGTTTGTGTTAACAGTTGTTCCTTTTCATTGGATTGACTTGAGATGGTTCCAAACTTCATTTGTTTGACTTGAAGTCCTAAGAATTAAGTCAACTCTCCTATCAATGACATCTCAAATTTCCCTTGCATAACTAATGCAAATTCTTAACACAAGAAACCATTAATGACACCAAAAATTATGTTATCAACATAAACTTCTACAAGAATAATATCATTATAAAATTTTCTTATGAAAAGAGTCTTGTTAATTTTTCCTCTGAGATAGAAGAAAGTTGATAATTCTCTCATACCATTATCTTGGGGCTTGTTTGAATCCATATAGAGCTTCTTTTAGCTTAAACACATGATATAGATATTAATGATCCTCAAAGCTAGGAGGTTGAGTGATGGAAGCATCCTCAAACACACAGCATAAGACTTAGAAATTTATTCATTCAAGTTTTCTTCAACAGAAACTTGTTTTCCTCTCTTCAAGAAAGGGTTCTTAAAGGAGAAAAAGGATAAGATTACTCACATGTTTGACCTAAGAGAACTAGAACATTGCAAAATGCTCATAAATTCAAGTTCATTTAAAGATGAATTTATACAAGAGGCAAGGGGCTCTATATAGATCCTTTGGCCCGACCCTCTTTCCCACCTTGCTACAAAGGATGTGGGACTTGAAAAAATAAGCCAAAATTCAGCTCCACCTTTACATGTCAAATAAGGAACACCCCTATTTGCACTAAAAATGGCTTGTCCCATTTAGTGTGGGACTTCTACTCTATGTTATCTTCTCCTCTAGTGTTTTTCTAGAAAAAAATGAGTTATTCCTAAGGTTTTTAGTTATCCTACAAATATACAAAGTAAACTACTCATATACTGTGAAAAATAGAGAAATCACAAGGGATGGTTTAATTGTGATTTAATTAATTCTTGAATTTTTTCAAATTTTATCATTTACTTAATAAATCTAAGCATATGATTTGGTTTGTAAAACAAATACACTGAAAAACTTTCGTATAATGCATCACGTTATGAGCTCTTTGACAACTTCTCTTAATCATTTATTGATCAACAATCAGACTATGATTCTTTCTTCTGTCTGAAAACAATTTATGCATACTTTGAATTGAGAAGGTCAAATAAGAAGAATGAACTTAAAGAGATATATTTAAAAATAACTTTTCAGTAGGTTTAGTCTAATGAGACATAAAGCATTTTTCTTCAAGAAAACTTATAACAACTATGATTAGATGAACATACTTAACTAATTTTATTGTCCTTTTATATTTTGGTTCAGGTGGTCACGTCACATATAGATTCGTAGCTCAACTAAATCACTTGACTAACATTTTTTCATGTTTATTTTAACAAGTGATTGGATCATAGTTTAATGTCTGACCTATCCAAGAAATATAAGATAAAGAGTTGGTTTGAGAAACACTTTAGTAAAAATAATTTTACCATGCATTTATAAACTTGGTGTGAGACTTCTACTCCGCACTCTCTTCTCCACTAGTGTTTGGACGAAAGAAAAAAGAGCTTTACCTAGGTTTCTTAACTGTCCAAGTAATGCCCAAAAGGATTCCCAATTAGGGCCCAAATAAGGCCCATACATGCCTCTACAAAAATCCTAAAGATATACAAAGGAAACTACTCATATACATTTATGTACAAGACTAAGAGCAATGAAGAGAAATTCTAATATACACTCCAAAGGAGGCGAGTCTTCTTCTTCGATGTCTCTTCTTCTTTAATCCTCCTAGCCATAGACCTTGTTAAAGGCCCAATCTCTCAGATGGTGCTCCAAAATTGAGATCCATAGACTTTTTCATTTATGAAGCCATTTAGAAATGTGTTTTTGACATCCATTTGAAAAAGCTTGAAACCACTCATACAAACATACAAGAAGTAACCCAACAACTTCTAATCTAGCTACAGGTGCATAGGTTTCATCAAAGTCTATTCATTATTCTTAATTATTTCCTTTAGCTACAAATCCTATTTTATTCCTAGTGATAATACCTAGTTCATTCATTTTATTTTTGAAATAGTAGTTTGTCCCCATTACATTAATCTAAACATCATTCCTAACCAATTGGCTAAGTTCTTCATGCATAACAAATATCCAATTTTCATCTTTAAGGCATCACCGATACTTTTAGGTTATACTTGTGAAACAAAGGCCATGGTATTGTAGCACATACGGTATCGTATCAAGATATAGTTCTGCATCTTCATCTTGGTGTTTTAGGCATTTGGTGCCACTTTGGGCATATGGTGTTGCATTTGATGTACCATTCAACCATTATTGAGATACAATAATTGGAATGTGCATTTGATATGGAATTCGACCAGTATAGAGATACGACAATCGGAATGCACATGTGATGTGGCATTCGGCTATTGATAAGAGATACGACAATGTTTTTGTTACGCGGTTTTGTGAGTAGGATGACGTCATATGGCTCTGAATAACGTCATGTCATTCTGAGTTAAAGAAGAAATTGTTCCATTTTAGAATGACGTCATTCAACTCTAGATAACGTCATATTGTTATGGATTTAATGAAGAATGCAAGATGACGTCATTCGGTTGTAAGATGATGTCATATGGTTTTGTATCAAAGGGATGCGGTGTTCAATATAAGACGATGTCATTCGGCTCCCAAATGACGTCATGAGATTTTGAGTTGAGGGAGATGCGGTTGTGTGCTTTGATGAGGATGATTCTGTGTGACTTCATACGGCTCTGTGTGACGTCATACGACATTGTGGCTAAAATGATCAGGTTTTTGTTTTAAGTGATGTTATTTTGTGTGACGTCATACGACATTGTATGACGCCATTTGACATGGTTTCCCGGGAGAAGTTGTTATATGGTTTTGGGTAAAGACGACTTGGAATAAGGTTAAGGGTACTTGATAAAGAGGTTTAGGATACTCAGATAATGGTTAAAGTCATTTGACACATGGTAGAGATGACGAAATGATAATATTGTGTGCTTTCACGACATCAGCATCATTATTATTATTTCCCTCTTCTTTTCCCGATTTTTTATTATTATTTCTTCTACATTTCTTTTTTCGTATTCTCGATTCTGTTTGGTTTTCTTCATTGGCTGACCTCGGTTTGGGTGCGAGGTTCGTGAGGTTGCCAGCGAAAGTATGGTAGAGCTCACAACATAATAATATTATGTGCTGCGAAAACAGGGTTAACAACGCTGCACATAGGTATTTGTGAATGAAGATGATAACGACAAGAAGCTCGAACACAACGAAAATATGCTCGTGATAGTGATAACACTGAAGAGCTCGGTCACACTGAGGGCGTACTTGAGATCATGGCAACACTTAAGAGCTCCGTCACACTGAGAATGTGTTCAACAAAGTAAAAATGCTTAAGAGCTCAGCCATACCAAGGTGATGCTTAGTACTACTCGGCAAGCGATAAGCAATTCTCGGCCAGGCTCACGACAATAATTAGCATTGGTCGGCAATCGACAACAATACTCAAATTGGGTTTTGGACTGGTTTCTTGGATTGGGTTCTTGGCTTGGTTTGAGTTTTTGGCTTAATCGAATTCGATTCATTTTGGGTTTTGATTGGGTTGATGCGAAATGTCGTGCCCGAGACCACAACTACTTCCATTGAATAATGGCCAGTTCTAAACTTTCTTTCATATAATTAATCCCATTTTGCAAAATGATTCAGGATTAAACAAATAGAATATCGACATTGCAAAAAAATAGAATAAATACACAACAGGGAAACAATTTGGAGAGACTCATACATACATGTGAAAAAGAAACATATCCGTTGAAGTCTAAGTTTCCTGTTTGTTTCGCTTTTCATCTTGTTCTAATTTCACCCTATTCTTTTAAACACTACTTGGCCTTTTCTTTCTTGTTTCTTACTTCTGTAATCGTCTACAATTTCTCTCTTTGTGTGTAAATTGTTTAACTTGGGTATCTCTCTTTGTGTCTCTGTGTAATTAATTGTCTCAACCTCCTCTTGAATATGTAACCAATCATTTTTAAAAGCAAATTTGACGATTAAGTACATTGCATTCAAGTTCAACAAATGAGATCCTCGTCGTTGAGTGCAATGAGTGCCTTCTAACTAAACAATATATATTCTATTTTTTGTTTTAATAATTGAACCTTGCACCTTTCGTCTCTGTTCAACTTCTGCCCTCATGCAATGAATGAACCATGCAACGTTTGCTTTTTACAAATAATCGAACCATGCAAATGCAAACTCTCACATCTGAAAACCTAACTCAAGTCGTAGACACTTTACCTCATCCTACACCCATTGGGTGAAGGCCTTTGACTTGATAATTTCCTCACTAGAATCACTTACATCCCCACCTTCCATAAACTTTCAATATTTTCCCTCATAATTGAAACCTTCTACATCATCTCTTGGTCCCTTCTAGACCTCTCATAATAAGGACTATCAACCTGAACTTGTATATCACCACTCATACAAACTTGCATCACACATATTCTTATCATACAAAACTATCACATGTAATACATGGCATCTTCAAAAATCCTCAACCTTCCAACCCTCACTTGAATACCTTAGCTTACCATAAGATGTCATTGTCATGGTAGCCCCTCCAATATGGCAATGACCAGTATATCTTATTGACTTTTCTAGACTTCATAGCCTACCCATACCTCACCCACCCATATCAAAGTGATCAAAACATGCACGTTGGACGAATCTATGAGATTTTAGCTTATGGATCAAATACTAAGGTCTTTGTCACCATCAATTGATGGTTTTTATCCTTCTATAGATGATCTATTGAAGATTGACAACATTATGATTCAACTATTACAAGTGACATCAATTGTCCCGTGGCGGAGGCCAGATGAGCTAAATCACAATTAAATCATGGTGTTTGGGTTGTTACGCTCTTAAGTAGAAAGAGTTACACCTTAACTAATAGCTATAACTTTTAGCCTAGTGGTAAGCGTTCGATCTAACAATTAGTATTAGAGCCAAAGTCACGAGTTCAATTCCTAGCGATGTTATTATTGAGGGAAGATTATTGTTGGTGGCATCAATTGTCCCGTAGTGGGTGGGCCAAGTCACAATTGAATCATGGCGCTTGGGCTACTTCGCTTTTAAGTAAAAAAAGTTGTGCCTCTACTAATGGCTATAATTTTTGGCTTAGTAGTAGGTGTTCAATCCAACATCAACCATTTGTCAAGAATCATATGTTTGTCATTTCTCCTACCCAAAAGACATTTAAGGTCACAAAGTTTAAGGTGCACCTTGATATCATTTGTCCTCGTCTACCTGCTCTTAACTATAGGAAAATTAAGGAGCATGCAACTCCTTCTTTCATGAAGCCCAAAGTTGATCACAAAGTCACTTCTAAGGATTGGAGTTATGTTTTTCAGCAAAAAGCGAGGATTTCAAAGGGCTTTATATGAAGATGGAGTCATTGATGTGTGGAATGAAAATCTAGATAGGCACTCTCTAGATGCTTCTTCATCTTATGCATACAATAGTGATGTCGCTTTCATTCAATAAGGAAAATATTTTGAGGAAAAACTGTCGTTTCTCAGGCCCACAAAGACATATTCACTAGATGACTTACCACCTTGTTCCTTTGGAAACCTAATTTTGCCTTATGGCAAATGGTTCAACACATTCCAAGTGGTGTCATTGGTTATTTTAACCTTCATCATGCCTCTTTTGTTGAGATCAAGCCTTTTCTTAGGCGCTCTATAGTAGCATGTATATCAGTAGACACTCATTGTATGGAGTAAACGCTCTCTAACAGAGTAAAAACTCAACTGTTTCTAATGTATTTTACTTTGTTCTCTTGTTTATCTTGTTGTTCATATTCAAACTGATGCAAAATTTATAACTTTGAAGCCCAACCTATTAGATGCTCTTTTGTAGCATGTATATCAGTATACACTCTTTAAAAAAGTAAATACTCAGCTTTTTGCAATGTATTTTACTTTGTTCTCTTATCTATCTTATTGTTCATATTCAAATTGATGTTGAATTTATAGCTTTGATTGGGAGCTCTAAATGGAAAATTAGATGTAGCAGATCTTTATATTCATCATTTTCTCATTAAACACTCTATATGCATGATGTTGATTCTTCATAAAGCTTGATTGGTACAACACAAGAAATAATTCAAATGCAAATGAAATATTTTGAATTAGAAGCAGTAATTTAATTTCAATTTTATAACTTTCCATTACAGATTAAAAACAAACGTTGGATTTTAAAAACCTCCTAAAAATAGAGTAAACTTGAACTTTTCCTTTTACACGTTGTGCCTCTGATTTAGAAATAAGTTAATCATTGAGCGTGCTAATTCAAATATGAATTTGAAAGCAATTAAGAGAATTAATCAGTTAAAAGTCAATATAATATAAGAAGATTCCAATTTTAGAGAAATTATGAACGTTTTTGGCTCTTCGAAAATGTAACAGTGAAACCATAAACTAGAAATTGATTCAAAATGTTCTTATAAACAACTAGAGGACTAATCACTAGTTAGAGCTGATAAAAAAACATTCGTTTGATAAGTAATTAATCATAGATATATTAAAAAAATAAAGAAATTATATCAGTTCAAAATATTCTTATTTTGCTTAGACATTGTTCTTACACGTCTTGAAATTAATTCACTTAAAACCTTGTTAATCCTTTGATTTTGATTTGAAATTAATCAATTAATAGTTACTTAAGATTAAATAAATGAAAAGGAATCAAAATTGAGGTTGGAAGAGCCTTATCTGGTTCAACACAATGATTGGACCATGCAACACAAAAGTGAATACTAGACCACCTAATGTTTTGTTGACCATCTAATACTTCGTTGACCATCTAATGATTCATTGACCAGCTAAAGCAACTTTGACCAGTTAATAGGGATTGACCTTCTAGTGCAACTTTGACCGTCTAATGAGGCATTGACCATCTAGTCTAGAGTTGAATAACTAAGGTATAATTTACCGTCCAATCCACCATTGACCATCTAACACTATTTTATCATCTAATTCCCAAAATTATAGATTTTCTATGAAAAACATCATATTTATTAAATTCCAATAATCACTTGGATGATTATTGTTATCATCAAAAACAAAACTAGATGATTAGATGATCTAATGAGGCCTTGGATCTTCTAGCATGACTAAACTATCTAATGAGTGGTAAACCCTTTAATGTTCTTGCAGTATCTCCCTTTTTAATGATGACAAAACTACAACTTTTAAGGTAAAAACCTTAATAATATGAGAAGCATGTATAATACACAATAGACTGAGAAACAAAATTAATTTGAATATAAATATATTTAATGATCAAAGTGAGCACACTCAATCCAAAATAAATAACAAAAATAGAGATCAAGATTGATAACAAGAACTTAATGTAGAAAGTCCAAACTATAAACACAGAATCGTAAAATAAAATCAAATGATATCAAACTTACTAAAATTGCAAAAAAAAAAAAAAAAAAAAAAAAATTTATAAAAAATTACACAATTTTTTTTTTAATAATAAAATATTATTTTTATCACATATATAATTATAAAAAAAAAAAATTTTTTTTTTCACAAACACTTATAAAATAAAAAAAAAAGGGGGAAAATTTTTTTAAAAATTTTTTTTTTTTTTTTTTTTTTTTGCAATTTTAGTAAGTTTG
>Ga0123340_1004067_pt1 | contig 13805 bp, 6 predicted proteins | sample SirMexnodulemix_FD_89961 | JGI IMG/M metagenome (GOLD analysis project Ga0123340, IMG submission 89961) | Root nodule microbial communities of legume samples collected from Mexico - Siratro Mexico nodule mix | ecosystem: Host-associated > Plants > Roots > Nodule | place: Mexico: Nepantla... | reverse complement strand
GTATAAAATTTGTAATTTGTAGGTTGAAATTTCTCAACATATTTTTTATAATGATCACATGACTCTCGAATTTTAAGTTTAGATGAAACAATTTTTTTTTTAGAGTTGATCTTTATTAATAAATTGGATATTTTAAATTTCTTAAAGGATGAATGAAGTTTGTTGTTAAAGATGTAATGCTATTATAACATATACCATTTTTTATGTTCAAGTTAGACCTAGGAAATGTTAAAGAATTTGACTTCATGCATGCCAAGTATTGGGTAGTGAAAGTGAACATAAGAAATTCTTAATATGTGGAGAGGATGACTCTTATTTTGACTATTAATTTTGCTTTAACACGTTTTTAGGAGAGTGTGGCTTGGACATGACTACATTTTTGTGTGTCAAGCTTTTAATAATTCTTATATGGTTATTAGATTATTGGTAGACATTGATTGAAGTGTTTTCAATTATGTAAAAGAAATGAATTTTAAAGTTACTGATATCTACTAGGAAAACAATTGTTATGTTGATAGTCTAGCTAATATAAGGATTGATAATAGACAATGCTTTGTTTGGTTTAATGTTTTGTCTCTTGTTTTTAAGATAGTTTTCTTGTTCAATAGATACAACCTCCCAAAATATAAACTTAGAGTAATAATGTTCTCTACAAAAAATTTTTATTTTTATATGGATTTATTGTTGTTTCACATGTTCTTTGTACTTTTTTTCCCTTTATTTTATATTTCATGTGATGATATATGATTATTATGTCTATAAATATTAATCTCCTTGGAATGTAGTCTCTTAATGATGCTTAACATGTAAGTTTTCATTAATAAAAGTATGAAAAATTTTAAATTCTTATTTTTTTATATCTAATTAATTTTCAATAAACAAATTACTCTCAAATTCCTAAAATTTGAATTTTTTTATTAAATTATTTATCTAACCAATATATTTCATCATGTATTATTTCAAAATTTTTATAAAAAAAATTATTGTTTAAAATTTCTCTATTTAAACACGGCCTTAAGTTCTTAAAAATATAAATAACTCAAATTGAAAAGGAATTCTCTTCCATTACTACATGTGTCAAACATTATTTTTTGTATTTAATGAGATAAACTATGATATCTTCACAACTCTTATGTTTTATATAACCACTTAACGATTATATATATAAATATCATTATCTTATTTTAAATTTGTGTTTGTATTTATTTAATTATCAAAATATAACAATTTATTATTAAAACTTTCTAGCTATTATTAAAAAAAAGCGTGTCAAGAAAATCATTTCCTTAAGCGGAATACGTTTTGGTAATAAATTCTTTTAGACAAACATAAATTTAAGGTAAACCACAAAGTTAAAATACAAAGCTAAACTTAATGTCAATTTATTTTTTAAATAAAGAATATTAATATAAACGTAATGTTATTATGTTATTATTTATTGAGATAAGTAGTCTTGTTAAAATTACATATTATCAATTCTACTTCCACACCTTCCAATCAGATCCTATTTAATTACCCTAAAAAACCATAAAACAAACCACATCTCTCAATTCAATGCCAAAATTATGATCTTAGTAGTTTCTATGTTCTAACCCTATCAAACCCATATAGGACTTGGAAATGACACAACACACATGAGGATACACTTTTTTTAAAAAAAAAAAAAATTAAGGATATGATGTTTCTATGATACATCAAATAAAAAATATAAAAAAATAGTGATGCATTAAATGTACAAATTTCTATCATAAGCAAAGTTTAAAAGCCAAGTAAATAGGTAAGGAGAGGAAGAGAGAAGTCAACTTCTTATTATATATTTGTTTTCGAATTAAGGAATTAATAGATAATGCAATCGTAGAAGATATAGGGTGTTTGCTACTCTATCTATCTTTTCTGAATTTAAGAATTGTAATTTAAAATATTAAAAATTTAAATTGTGAAAAATAGAAAATGGCTAAAGCTGTATGTGTCCCTTATGAGTGTACGTATCTGTTGTTTTACTAGCTAGTGCCTCATGACAAAGACTTGTCCACACTTAATTTAAATGTGCTGAAAACATTTTATGACTAAAGAGGAAAGAAAAATTTTCCAATTTTACTAAAAAATGAGTGAAATAATTGAGGAGGAAAAAATAGTATATAATAATGAGGGGTGAACATGGTCCGTGGGCTTTATTCAAAGAATTGCCATGCATATGCTGCTGCAATTAAAGTTGCATCTTAGATTGACTCAAATTGCAAGAAATTCGCCAAAGCAAATAGATTCTCTTTTGTGTATATTTTTATCTTCTTCTGAACACAAATATTAAATAAGCACGTCATCTTCTTCTTCTATTTAAATGGTTACCAGCTAAATATAAGTGGAGAATATAATACTATATTAACAGAGAAAGTTTCACACCTTTAAGTTTTATATTAAAATTTTTATTCTATTTAAAATGAAATTTCTAACAACAAAAACACCCATGATTAATATTTAACCGCAGGAAAAAGTCCAATTTGAAATACTGGTCTATTACATAAGAGAATTTTAAGGCTGGAATAAAATATCAACTCTTTCATTTCAATAAATCCTTCTTCCGTGAAGAAAGAAAATACAGCAATGAATTATTATCATATTTTTAAGGCCACGTTTAATTAATGGCAAATATTCTAGATATACTAAGTGAAAACTATTATATATTAAATATTTAAATTGCGTAAAGACATGTTATTTTTAATACAATAAACGTTTTCATTATGTTATATTTTTTATTATAGTTTAATACTTTTTTTTTGCAAGAGGAGAGAATCATATTTTCGGTTAACTATTAATGAAATAATTCAAGGAATAATGATCTCGTCACAATGGATGAGGTAAACAAACGTTTTTTTTAATTGTTTTCAAAATTTGAAAAAGTTATATATACTTATGTTTGAATTATATTTGTGTAGTTGTTTGTTACATTAAATCACTTATATGAATTAATCTCAGGGTTTTTATGTTTTAATTTGATATGATCATCATGAAGTTAAATATAATAAATAACCGATAAACAAGAAAAATATATCTTGTTAGATTGTGAAATGTGACAAATAAATGTTACAAAAATAATTTCCAAACAATTATTATTGTAATGAAAAAAAATGTGATTGTCTCTTTAAACCCAATAATAGATGTTGGAATACAAAGCTAATTTGTGATATCATAATCACAACTCTGTAAATATATTGGCACATCATCTATATGTCGATATATTAATAGCTAATGTTTGTTAGTACGGTGAAGAAAGTTTGGCAAAATCCATAACTATTCTATTGACAAGATAAATCAACTATAGGTAAAAGTACTAAACAACAAAAATATATCGAAAAACCAAAATGTAACGTCCAATGAAATTAATAGTGTGACGTGTACATTTATTAGAAAAGGTCCAAAGAGAGTCTTACTTGAGATTGTTGGCTTAACATCCACTAGGATGAATTTCTCTAGTGCGTTTGGGTTATTGGAATGTGAAACAAAAACAATGTTGTATGAACTATTGAAAGATACAAAGGATTGTTTTGACGAAGAACTGGATAGGCTCAAAGAATGAAGATAGAAAATCATAAAAACTTTGGAATGATAACAAGACAGTAATTTATAATAATTATCCTTAATTCTGTGGCGATGTTTAATTTTCCTTTAAAAAAACTCTTAAAAGGATTCCACTAATAAAGATATTGATTACGAATATAGTTCACGTATAAATTACTTGTATTTAGTTTTATTTCATATTGCTCCTGCTTTTGATTTATTTTGATATTGGTTGATTAAAAACATATTTCCCCAGCGTTGTTGGAATCTCTTGTTTTCTTATTTAAAATCATGTTAAAAAAATGTTTATTGGAAGATGTTTTAAATAAACACAAATAATTTGAATTGAGTTATTTTTAATCCTATTGCTTCATACACGAATTTACAAATATTTCAAAAATACACATAATATTTAATTGGAGATTTACAATTGATAAAAATTAACCGATAAATTTCATGTGGACACTCACCTTTCTCAAAACTATACCGCGACAATGATACGCTTATTAATTAAAAAAAGTTATTTACAACACAATCTCACCCATAACTCAAATACAGATATATCCACTCAAATGCTCTACACTATCTACACTCTACCTCACATCCAAAACTCTGAAGCTTGATAATTCCGTCGTTGTTTTTAAAAGATACTTCAAGAATTAATGAAGAAATGTATATTTAAATTGTTTTTAATATAAATTCTCAAGTTACGTGTGCCTATAATCTTCTTTTAGTCACCTCTCAGAGAAGATAAACAATAACTATTTATTTGTTGTGTGCAGAGTGGTAACAATCCACGCAATTAAAGTGTAGCCCCCCAATGGAGTGATATAAGCCTCTTAACTGATTCATGATCCTATAAATACCCACTGTCAATATCTTATTACAAAGAAGATAAAAACATGTATAAAAATGGAAATTTTAAATTTCAACACATCAAAATTGCGTACCAATTCATATAACAATGGTCTTCACACATTGTTAGCACTGAAGTATCCTCAAACGCCCTCGAAAATGGTCCATTAACAACTAACATTTTGTTAGTAATCTATAAAAGTAACTAATAAAGGATAATAAACAATTATTTAATAACAATCATGGATAACCCATTCCGGATTAATAATCCTGTATCCAAAACCTATTACCTTCTATCTTCCAAATTCATCACTTGGGATTATATTTCTGGATTTCTCTTCGTGGGTCCTATATCAAACACTCATTTTGTAATGTCCATAATAAGAACAACGGAAAAGGTTACCTCTTTGATGATGATCCACTAATGGGTGTTTGTCATTTCACGCCTTCAAGAGAGCCAATTGTGAATTGTGTGTTGATTAACGACCCATGACCCAAATAAACCCAATATGATTCTTAATTCTGTTGTTTGTCCTTCCCTAGTGACCTGTTGCAGTGTAAAACCGTGATAGATAAGCCAATCAAATTGCAACTTCCAAAGCCATGTGAACGTAACTCTTGATTCCCTCTGCTTTGACCGCAGGCACATGCCCCATTGAGGAGTATTGACTAATATGAAATAACAACAGTACCATTAGTTGGCCAAAAATAATCATTTAGCCATCAATGCAGTTCAGGTAATTGTGATAACCAACCTTAACTAACATCAGAGGTTAGAAGCCACCACTAATCAATATCCTTTATTGAAATTTGACCATAAAGAATCCCTTTTAATTTGAAGTTTCACTTATGATTATGGAAATTATGATACGAAAGCCTTAACTAAGTATTGCAGAAAGGTTGTAATGTGATAGATGAAAATAAAATTGTAGAGCAGTGTTGTAGCAACGAGCAAGAATTTAGTCCCTCTTACCGGTAAGCTATGCACCATCATGAACAACAATCTGAAACGAAAATCAAGGGTAACTATTACCAATAATCTCCACAAGAGCATGTTCCATTTTTGAAATGGTGAAACCTGCTAGAATCTCGCACAATAATTTCTAAATTTTTTATCTCTGATATGTACTTGATGGCAACATGACAATCACTGCAAACCCGCAAGTTTTTCATCACCCTTATTGGCACTTCCACTGGGTGGCTCATTAAAGCAAAAGAAATCGCCAATTTCTCACTATGGTGCCTCAAGTTGTGTTCTTTTTCCTCATTGTCCATGTCATGCAAAACAGAGTTAGTATCAGGTACATAGCCCCGCTTCTTCATTTCAGAAGTTAATTGTTCCAGATACTGATTAATCTCCACATGTTTTGGGTGGCATTCACCACCCATATGAAACTGGTGAACCTGATTCTTCACTTCTACCCAACTTACGCCTGGTTCTTTCTTCACCATCTTGTCTTTCATGGCTCTCCTTACCTCAGAAACATTTTGCCATCTCTTAGCTGAAGAATAAATATTGGCAAGTAGAACATATGAAGCTGAATCTTCAGGATCAATCTTAAGAACTTCAGAAGCAACTCTTCTTCCAATTTCAGCATTCTTGGAGTTTACACGCAGATAATAATGTCTTCCATATAATTGCGTCGGCTTTTACAGGCATGGATAGTATCATGGCCTCTGCCTCCTCCAAACGACCAGACCTGCCTAGTAGGTCAACCACACAAGTATAATGTTCTAGTCTAGCCTTGAGTTCATACTTTTTCACCATCATATCAAAGAAATCAAGTCCTTTATCCCTCAATCCACAATGACTACAAGCATAAAGCAAGCTCAAGAAAGTGACCTCATTTACTGCCAGATTTTCTTGTTCCATCTGATTAAAAAGGTTGATGGCTTCTTCTCCTTGACCATGAAACCCATAAGCAGCAATCATTGAACTCCATAACACAACATCTCGCTCTTTGCATTCCAGAAAAGATTTGAAAGACTCTTGCAAACATCCACATCTAGAGTACATACTAACCAATGAACTAACTACAGAAACTTCATAACCAGCTCCTGCTTTGATTGCTTCAGCATGAATTTGCTTCCCTTGACCAAGGATAGCTAATTCTGAACACGAGCTGATTACAGTCACAAAAGTAATCTTGTCTGGTCTAAAACCTGCCTTTTTCATCATACAGTATTGATCCAGAACTCCCTCAAAGGACCCTTTTTGAGCTTTTCCAGCCATAAGTGTATTCCAAGCAACCAAATTGTAAGCTGGCATCGAATTGATAACTCTCTCCCCATCTTCCATGCTACTACTAGCTTTCATATACATATGAGCTAAAGAGCATCCAACAACCGAATTAAACTCAAACCCACATTTCATAACATAGGCATGAACCTGTTGGCCAGCAAACAAAGCTCCTAGATGAGCACATCCCCTGAGCACGCTACCCAACGAGTACTCATCTGGCATTAACCCCAACTCATTCATTCTCGAAAAGAAGATTAAAGACTCTTCATTCATTTCAAACTTGGCCAAACCCGTTACCATCGCGTTCCACGTGGCAATATTTCTCTCAGGCATTTCATCAAACAGGTTCCTGGCACTCTCGATGTCGCCCATTTCTAGATAGGCCTTAATCATGATGTTACATGACATGATGTTCTTCTTCGGCATTCGATCAAACAAAGCAACAGCGGCTCTAAGTTCCCCAAACTTTGAGTAGAGGCTGAGGAGATGGTTAGAAATGAACTTGTCTGAGGAACAGCCAGAAGTTAATATCAAAGAGTGAATTTGTTTGCCCAAAGAAACAGACTTTAACCGAAGGCATCCTTGGAGGAGGTTTGAGAACAAATGGGGTTCTTTCCATATCTCTGACACAAAGCTTTCAAAAGCTTCTCTTACGAGCCCTTTTGAACACAAGGTTGCAAATTGTTCTTTTGCTATCCGAAAAGTGGTCATTTGGCAAGTGGGTTTGTGGAGAAACCAGAGATTGCAATTTGAACAACGGTGGGTACACACCCACCCACGAAAGAAGCTTGTACGAGAAAGACCAAACCTTCCCAAGCATGAAACATAGACTAATGGTCCCCCTCTTTCATAAGAATAAGAATAACAATTTGCATAAAAACTGATAGAACTAATTACAAATTGTAAATGGATGTTTATCAGTATAGAAATTAGGTGTATGGAATACATACATGAATGTTCTTCTATTTCTTCAATTTTTTAATATTTTATTTTCTAATTAGACACACACAAAAATTTACCTTTTCACATCATCAACCTATAACTTTAGTTAATAAAAGACAACTTTAGCTCTGGAACTTCAAACTTGAATTCTAGGAATGTAAGTATAATTTTATTCTTTGTACTAGAAGAAAACACGTATGTTTCTCGTATTTTTAAATAGAAAATAGTTATTAATACGTATTATATAATTAAAAAATTATAAAAAGACAATTTTTTACAATATTTGAGATATTAAAAGATAAAAACAAAATGAAACGATTATAAAAAAATTATGAATGATCTAACTTATATGTGCAAAAAATAATTAAACAATAATTTTGAAAAAAATTGTTTACACCAAAGTGACTTAATCTTTAAGATTTGGAAGCTAAATCTAATCTTTGTAAAACACATTTGTCATTGGATCGAAGAATAGATTCCAAGTCATTTCTTATTTTAGACATGAAATTTATAATTACAGCGTTCCAGAATCGGAAGCAAATAAATACACGCAATTTAGAGAATAAAAAACAAATTTGATTTTTTAAATTGTTTGATAGGAAAGAAAATAAGAGTAAAACAAGAAATTAAAAAGTAAAAATAAAGATTTTGCATAGGGAATAAAAGAGATTGGTCAACATGAACAAATATATATTGTTACTTTTTTTGTCATTCTTATTTTTCTACTTTTGAGAATCTAAACATTCAAAAGTACAAGAGAAATAAAGTAACAACTTCCATCAAATGGATATTTATGTATGAATATGCGGTCTTCCAAAAGAGGAAGAAAATGATCTTTATTCTTCTACCACTACAAAGAATACAATACAAATAATAGAAGAAAAAAAAGAAAAATCTGCTACAAGGTACAAATCAATGAAGTGATTCAATCAGAAGCAGCAATCCAAGAACCAGCAGCAACATAAAGCAGCACAACATCCCTTCCAGAAGCCATCACCCCTGCTTGTGGTTTCCTCTGGAACCTTTTGTTGAGGGTACCCTACAGAACCATCCTTAGAGGGATATCCCATAGGTGGTGGGGCAGTCACATATGGAGCTGAAGAATAGACTTGACCCTGTGGTGCATATGATACAGGGGTTTCTTGGTGGTTGCTCAAGTGATTCATGGTGTTCATCAAGTTTTGTTTTTTCTGGGGACACAATGGTTTCAGAATGAAGAGAAGAGGATGAATAATGAATGGTATGTATAGAGAAACTTAGGAAGCAAATGAGTTATATATATATATATAAGTTTAATGGGCTATGAGTACGAATCTTAATGCAGTTGAAGATTTCATGCGCGTTCCAAGACGTGTGGGACAAACGCGGTCAAAGGGAGAAAGAAAAAAGACGTGTTTGAATTTGAAGTTTCTAGGAATGCTGCATTAAGATAATTTTAAAGATCAAAATAATATTAATGCCTCTTAAATTTATATATTATCCAACTCACATACTCATGAAATAAAAATGTATAGGTTCATATATTTATGATATTAGAATTTATTATTCATAATGTCCAAAATAAATTACAGTTCTGACTCGAAACTATCTGGGTTGACAGTGAAATTGCCTTTGACAGTATTCATTCCAAGGCTGATATGATTTATTCACCAGGTTATCGTAAGAATCCTATAATGTAGGAACAAGTATCCTTATAAAAATAATCACTGCTTTAAAATTTCAATGTCTGCATGTCTTTTTGCCATTAATCGATTATATATTGATAGATTACTTTTCTCACCAACCAAACAAAGTATAAGAGCAAAAAACATTTTAGCTACACTCTAATAGGCAATAAAACGAGATAAAGTTTTCCATTTTCTACTCATGTGTCAAACTAAACCAAACTCAAATCCACTAGCATCAATCTAATCTAATGGTGAAAGGTTCAGACAGTTTGCACATATTCTTTGGTTAAAAAGTTGGCACTGTTTCATACCAAGAAAAACATATCACAACCTAGCTCACAAATACTGTGAATTTGCATTTGCACTTAAACTAAACATTGCAGTTACAACTCTATTTGGAATTAAAGTTTTGTTGCTGTTGACAAAAGTTACACCGTATTATAGACGTATAGACCACTAATTTTACACTTAACATTATATATATGTATATATATACTCTCTGTTGTCATTTATGAACACTACAAAAATGAAAAAGTAAGGTAGAATCTTTAATCATTCACAAATTTGGTATTCTAAAAGATAATACATATTAATGATATTGCATATAAGGTATTTAAACAGTGGCTGGTACTGGAGTTGAAGGAGGGACTCGGTTTTCAACTGGAATTTCAGCAAATTCAGAGAGTAGAGCACGGAATTCATCTCCAGACAATGTCTCCTTCTCCAGAAGGACATCCACAATCTTGTCAATTGCCTCACGGTTGTTCCTTATATGGTCTAAGGCAATTTCATATGCTTCATCTGAGATCCTCTTGATAGCAGCATCGATGTCTTCTGCAAGCCTCTCTGACATTGAGTTCCTTGCCATCATTCTCATGATAACATCCCCACTTTGTGCTGATGGTTCCATCAGTGACCAAGGACCAATATCAGACATTCCAAATGTAGTTACCATCTGCAAGAGTATCATTTAAGGTTTAATCAAGGTTCATCCTTCAGAGTGAACATCACCATTCTTTCAATTAAAGCCAAAGTTTCTTTGTTGCAGGCATTCAAGAAATCATATGACGTGAACTTATTGGAGGTTTCACCAATTAATTGTAGCTAACAACATAACTCCTATTGTTCTGGCAAAATATTGCCAAAATCAAACCAGATACTAAATAAACTAAGGAGTCATAGTTCATTAGATGAGCAGTGTATGAGTTGCTGTAATCCTCCTAGTACCCGAGTTTGATTACTTTCTAAGGATCAAAAAATAAAAGAGATATAGTGCGAAAGTAGAGCATATGATTGGAAAGTACCTGTTTTGCCAAACCGGTGATTTGCTGCAAATCACCAGCTGCTCCAGTTGTAACCTCAGGCTCACCAAAAATAATTTCTTCTGCAGCCCTACCACCAAGTCCTCCAACAATTCTTGCGAAGAGTTGTTGTTTGGAGATAAGAGTAGGGTCGTCAGAAGGAATGAACCATGTAAGACCCCGAGCTTGACCACGAGGAACTAGTGTTACCTTTTGCACAGCATCATGACCAGGAGTCAAAGTTCTGCAAACAAGCACAACCTTGTTTTAGAACAAACTTTGGGGAATTGTATACTGAAACGGTTTTTAAATGTTGCCACTTAACGCATAATTTTGCTTGCTTAGCTAATATATTAAGTGTTACACAGAAAGACATGAAGAGAAAAACGAAAGTCAAAGTTCTCACCCACAAATAGCATGACCAACTTCATGATATGCTACTAAACTTTTGCTCTTCCCATCTGTCATCACTGTTCCTTCCATTCCAGCAACAATCCTATCAATAGAATCAACAATCTCTTTAGAGGAAATTGCTGTCTTTCCACGTCGACCGGCTAATATGGCAGCCTCATTCAAGAGATTTGCAAGATCGGCTCCACTAAAACCAGGCGTTCTCATGGCAATCACATCAAGAGAAACATCACCATCAAACTTTTTATTGCTACCATGAACCTTTAGGATTTCAGTCCTCCCCCTTATATCTGGAACATCAACTGTTACCTGCAGAAGCATTGATGTTCAGTAATTTACTCATTAACAAAAGCATTAGACATTTCATACTATAATCATACCTGTCTATCAAACCGTCCTGGTCTCAATAAGGCAGAGTCGAGAATATCTGCCCTGTTAGTTGCTGCAATGACAATGATACCAGTATTACCCTCAAAACCATCCATTTCTGTCAAAAGTTGGTTGAGGGTCTGCTCTCTTTCATCATTCCCTCCACCAATTCCAGTTCCTCTTTGTCTTCCAACAGCATCAATTTCATCAACAAAGACAATGCAAGGGGCATTCTCTTTGGCCTTCTTGAACAAATCACGAACTCGAGAAGCACCAACACCAACAAACATCTCAACAAACTCAGAACCAGATATTGAAAAAAAAGGAACACCAGCTTCACCAGCAATAGCCTTGGCTAACAGGGTCTTCCCAGTTCCTGGGGGACCAACAAGAAGAACTCCTTTAGGTATGCGAGCCCCAACAGCAGTGAACCTCTCAGGCTTCTTTAGAAACTCCACCACCTCCATAAAGTCCTGCTTGGCTTCATCCACCCCAGCAACATCATCAAATGTCACTCCAGTGTTTGGTTCCATTTGAAACTTGGCTTTAGATTGACCAAAAGCAAGAGGAAATCCAGGCCCACCAGGACCTCCCATCCCTCCTGATCGTCTCGAGAGAAGGAACAAACCTCCAATCAAGATCAAAGGGAAGGCCAGATTCCCAATCAGGTTAGCCAAAAGAGAACCTGACTCTTCTTGGGGACTATGAGCTGCAAAGTCAATATTCTTTTCCCTGAATTTCTGAAGAAGCTCCTGGTTAAGTCCAGGGAGTTGAACTTTAACACGCTGCACCCTATTCCCCAATTCAGGAGAAACAGCCTCAACAACAGCAATGGTTCCGTTGTCATAAAGATCCACCTTTTTCACTCTGTCCTTGTCCAAATACTCTAGAAACCTGGAGTAAGACATTCTGGAGGAGGAAGCCCCTTGTTCATCAGCATAAGCTTTGCCACTTCCCAACAATGCAGGCAAACCAACTCCAGCATTTCCCAGCAATAATTTCAGAAACCCCCTTCTCCCTTCTTGTTGCCTTTCCTCCAAGGATGCCCTTATGGAAAATGCTTTTGATGCCTTGTTATTATTCAACGACGAAAGTCTCCAAGACGAGTAGAGGTATCTTCCATTGAAGTCCTTCTTAAGAGCCATTCTATTACCCCGTGTAGATAAACCGTTCCCAACAAGGCATGCAGATGATGCTGCCATCTATATCAACAACACCATCCAATCCAAAATAAGAGCTCTTAAATACTATTATTATGATTGCAAAACAAGTTCTTATTACGTGAACCAACAAACGAAACACACTCTAAAATTTCTAGAATGAAAAGCAACAACCCAGCAATATGTTTAATTGGAAAGAAGCAGGAAATCCCAGTTCAATTGATGAGAAGATACAAAAAATGAGCCTTTAAAAGGAATTGACAAAGTTGAAGGCAATTAACACAAAAATAAAGACATGAACAGCCCAGTAAGCTTTAAGATAGCAGAGAAAAGACCCACAAAAAAAAATTGAAGAGAAAGAAGCACATACCTTGAAAGTAAAATGTGAAAGAGAAGGTGAGGGATGAGAAGTGAGAGTGGGCACCTTATGGGTGGTGCAAAGGAAGGTGATGATGGAAGCTGTTAATGTGTGGTTTTAGAAGAAGTGGCTATGGTTCACGAAACTCATACGTGGCGTTTTTCTAACGTTTGATTCGTCCCTCTTCTGTCTCAACTTCATATTTCTGATTTTTTTTTTTTTCACTTTGATCAAAAAAAGACTCTGATTTACGTAATTTTAATTGTTTACACGCTGAATCTAGATATTATTATTTTAATATACATTTAAAATGATTTTTTGGTAAAGAAATTATGAAGTTAATTCTGTGATTTTTTGAAACGAAATCTTTAAAAAAACATCTGGGCAATAAGTTTTTAAAGCACTTTGTTAAATTGCTATTTATAAAAAGAAAATATAATTGGAAATGTTTGCTCGAAAGAAAGGCACGTTGGCCTGAAAGAAATGTGCAACACCCTCCACATGGAATTTGATTAAAATTTGGCCATGTAAACAATTCAAAATCTCTGACTTGTAACGAAAGTCTCAACTTTTATGGTAATCTCATGAGGACACGTAGCTTAATTTCCATGGTTTGTTTAATTCTAACATATTCCAATTAGGGAAGAAAAAAATAAATGAGTATTTTAATTATCTCTTAATTAATGAGTATGTATAACAACATAAGTGTAGTAATATTTAATAGGCAGATATTTTTTAGTGATAGTGAGTCATTTTTATTTAGATTTTGTTTTTAACTAAATGGTAAAAGAATAGTTATTGTTGATTGAAACTTAGCCATAGAAGATTATTTGAAATTTGAATTTAATTTTATATATTTATTTTTCATTTAAAGCTATGAAATTAAAGCTATTTTAAAAAATATTACTTTTAAAAATTTATATTTTTTATGGTGTAATTTATTTG
>Ga0123340_1004066_pt1 | contig 13807 bp, 7 predicted proteins | sample SirMexnodulemix_FD_89961 | JGI IMG/M metagenome (GOLD analysis project Ga0123340, IMG submission 89961) | Root nodule microbial communities of legume samples collected from Mexico - Siratro Mexico nodule mix | ecosystem: Host-associated > Plants > Roots > Nodule | place: Mexico: Nepantla... | reverse complement strand
TTTATAAATAAATCGAATTTTTTTTAAATCTAATAAACTTTTCTAAAAGCATCTTTAATGGTGGATATTCAATAAAAATCTTAAGTATACAATTTATTATTTATAAAATTTGTGGTTCCCTGATTTTTTTCTACAAGAACCGAAGAATTCTTAATCTCCAAAATAATACAAAAATAAATTTTTAAAGTTCTTTTTAATATAAAAAAAATTATGAGACCTAAGAAACTATTTAAGATTTTAAAGTGAAATCTAGCGTTAGAACAAAAATATATACTTAATTAAGAAGACCTTTCAAAATAATTCGTAATTAGTTTCAGTTAAACTTATACTCAATTAGTGCGAGCAACGCAGACGACGCCAATTTTTACCAAACATGCGTTGTGTTTTTAAACACATACTCATATTTCAGAGAAGAAAACAAAAGAAATTAATAAAATTTAGCAATTTTAAATGTTGACATTAATATAACTTTTAATTACATAAAATAACCTGTAAAAATATTTCATGTTTAATCTTAAATTAAATATCACATTATAGTTATTGCTTATTATATTTTGTATATATAAAGGTAGCCATAAACTTCTTTGGATTATCCAATCGGTTCCGTCAATATTATATAACCGTTTTTTCTGGATAATCAAATTGATAACATCCATATTGTATGAATAGTTAGTAATAATAATGACAAAATTGTATTGCATTCCAATCATGCGTTGAAGGACCTTAATTATAATATTCAATTGAGTAATTGATGGCATTACCCACCACATTTTTAACGTTTCCTCTTTTGTTTTCTTTAGTTATTTTGGACAAAAATTTTAAAAAATAAACACAAATTTGGTTAATTGCTATTAAATTAAAGTATTTAAAAAAACTAATTGATAAAGAATCTGTCGAGTTTACAAACTATTATAACTTTCTGTTAAAAAATCAAGTATTTTGTTAAATTATGGAAATTAAAAGGGTAATGTTAAATGAATAATTTGAATATTTGATAAACTAAGTGTAAAATAGAAAAACTGCAATATATATAAGCCCAAACACAATTTCAAACACCAAGAAGTTATGTCGGACTCATACCAGACTCGGTTTCTTTTGAGAAAACATTACAAGCTTTAACTTCTATTACGAAATACTCCCATCATATCTTGGCAAAAATATAGTTATCATGTCTAATACTCTTTTAATGCACGTTTGGTACAGAAGAAACACAATGGAAGTATATGTTACTTAAATTGCTAATATCATAAGGATTTATAATTTTATGTTGATCCTGTTGTAGTTTAACTGCATGTGCAAGTAGCCTAAATCACAACCAAATTAATGCTCTAAACAATTTGATTAATGCAAATAAAGTATTGGCAATGTAAAAGGGGTAGAAACAAAAGATAAGAATCCATGAAACAACTATTCAGATAGATGCATCAAATAACTGCAGCAGCTCTATAAATTGATGGGACATATTTCAAATTCCTACAAGTAATTGATATCGATAACAATGCAGGACGCATACCAACGGGTACATTGGTTATCACAGGCGTCTCTTGCACTTCTTAGACAATTGAGTCGGCATAGTAACTAAAGTTGATCATCTAAGTCTTCATAGCTTATCATGTCCACCCTGAATAGTGAAACATATTGAACGCATTAGTCAATACTCAACTTTCAACCAATAGTAATATCATTCAGAGATAGACTATAGACATTCACCATTACCAAAATCCAAGTTGACACACTTTCTTTTAGAACAATTATACCAATAAGGGTGCAAATGCAATTTTTGTTTCGTCAGGATAAACTAATTTATGACTGCTACACAAATTCAATTTTAAATCTGTGTTGTAGTTTATTGGATACCAAGGTTACATAGAAATTAGATGACCAGATAACTTTTGTAACAAACAAATTTTCAAAGTAGAAACTAAGATTTTTGATAGATTAGGAGTAACCTGAACATATGGAGGAACTTCCATTCGAAAAGATTGCATGTTAGTAACAAATGGGGGAACATCAGACCTAGCATCATGAACAGCACCTTCACTCTCTTTACTAGGAGAGTCCCCAATGCCATTCTCTCCAACATACTTCTTCCCTTCTTTTTGTAAGTCTGAAGTTCCCTCACTATGGATTGGAATGATAGGAGAACTGGACCGTTTTGAAAGATCAAGGCGTTCAATCATCCGTGCAACTCCAGCAATGCCGGCATTCATCTCTCGCTGAACACCTTTACTCAGCTCTTTTACTGAGACATTATGGGCAAGTAACTTCTCTTTGAGGCCCCGTGTACCTTTTGAGATTGATTCCTTGTATCTGTTGCAAGATTTCAGATATAGTTTAGCACTAGTGGATAATTGTTGGAGCATAAACCAATAAAAGTGCTAACATGTTTACCTGGTTGAAGCAGCAGAAAATTTGGATTTGAAGGATTCTGGTAAGGAAAACATCTCGTAAGTGTTTGGTCGGCTTGCACTCTCGGGTGTAGTGTTTAAAACCGGAGGTTGACTATTAAATGTAGATGTTACACCAGAGGCAGGCAAACTACCCCAAGATGGTGGAGTTGGAAGTGTTGTTTGCACCCCAGATACATGTATGGAAGAGTTAATATCAAGAACATCTGATGGACCAGCACCAGTTGATCTATTCCTTTCCTGTCTCTGAACAACACGAGCCCTATTTGCAGCAGCAACTAGGCGCCGCATAATCTGGTCATCAGAATCAGAGTCATCTGAGAATGAATCATCATCCTGCAACAGAATAATTTGCTACTGATCATTGAATGAAAGTATACCAAATGTACTAAGGAAACAAATATGAATAGATATTAACAAAAAAACAGATCCCTAAAGATCAACACTTGAATATCTTACATAGGCATTAACCTGATCAAGGGGGGCACGAAAAGTGGTCGTGTTTCTTGATCTCATGCGTTTTTCATCTTCAACTGCAGCTAGAAGCTCTTGGCTGCAGAAGGAAAAGCAGTTAATAAAAACTGCCAAACATACCCAAAATGTACTTAAAAAGGAGCAGAAAAAGTGACAGACTATTTTTAGGTGGGGAAAGGGTTTTGCAAGTGCGCATATATATACCTGGCAGGGTCTTTCAAAGCAAGGGACTGCCAACAAATTGGGCATTCTTGGCTTCTTTGTGACCTAAAGAAGGAAACAATTTAGTAAGATGCAGGCATTACAATTCAAACTATTGCTCCATATTTGCAAGAGAAAAAAAAGAAGGTATAGTTCCTTCTCATATATAAGACAAAACACGAGCTATTCATCAAGTAATTAGACAACTTACCACTCAAGAATGCAATGCAGATGATATTCATGCTTGCAACTGGTAACCTGGAATTCAAAACGAGACATACTTATACTCGGTTAAAAATTTAGTATCAGCAAATTGTAGATTACAAATTTTCCTTTTGATTATCTACAGGTCGCAACTCATACGCACACAAAGCATAATTAAACACATCAAAATAGTTAGATATCACATTATTGAGAATATGTCGTAAACTGACAGGATTCAACAAACTTAAACCTCGAACACACTTTCAGATCTAGAAGCTAAAAAATCAACCCTCATCCACACAAAAAATTATCAACTGGTGCAATAATAAGAACAAACAACAGCACAGCCTCCTTCGGATATGCACCTGACAGCACGGCAAACTTTTTCGTCACTGCTGACAGTTTCTGACAGCATCAGATCCACACATGCATCTTAGATTAAAGCAAAACAAAACAAAACACCGTAAAGTTCTAAGCAAGTTCAATCACAACCGCAGAACCCCAAAACAGACTAAGGTGAAAACATATCAAATTTCTAAAAAACACACAAATTTCTCAAATTTTGACTAAAACATTACAAAAATAATCAACAGGACTGAACCGACAAGTTCACGGAGTGCGATCAGTGGTTCAAGTTAGTAACTTTTTGACAACCCCAAATGCAGAAAGCAGAAAACAGTGGTGGATCACAACATACAGTGGATGGTTCGTGAAAGTTGAAGGGCTCCAGGCATATACTGCAGGAGTCTTCGAAAGAGTCGTCGACAGGTGCAGAAGAAGATGGAGCTGAAATGGATGGAATGGGTGACAGAGAAGAAGAAGAGGTGAAGTTTTCCATGGTTACCTGCAGAGTGATGTGTGATGGAGAAGAGTTTATGGTGAAGAAGAAGAAGAAGAAGAAACCCTAGAAATGAAGAAGAGAGAGGAAGGAATAGAATTCAGAAGGAAAAGAAGGAGGGAAGGAAGGAGAAAATGCTGGGATAATCCGATTCAGACGCTTTGATGAAATCAACGTATGACTTATCTCATATATTTTTGTTTTTAACCTTTAATTATTAATGGATTATTGTCTTTATCTTTCAATAGGTAATAATGATGATAATTTTACTAATTAAGTTGCTTTTGGGTTCTTTTTCCTTCTGTGTTTTGACGTTTTCTGTTTAATTCTATGTACATGGTCCTTTTCCATATTCATACATAAAAGTTGAGAAAAAAAATATTTTTGTGAATTTTAATTTATATTTTTGTAAATTTCAATACAGGAAATAAAGAAAGAAAATTTCTTACTTTAAAGAATATAAATAGTTTTAAGCCCTCCAACTAAAATTTAAAATACAAATGATAACACAATTTTGTAAGCATTATATTAATTTTTTTTATAAAGCGGTAGAACGAGAAACAACTTTGCTTACTATCAAATAAATATCAATCATTAATAAAACTAATGAATACTGCGTTAATAACGCAATTATAAAAATAAAAGCATCAATGATAATAATCATGAAAATATTCCTATATAAATCTAAATTACAAATGAATTTGTCCAATTATAACTATAACGTTTAATTAGTAAGAAATCGGAATGTTATCTATATAATTTATAACGATAAAAAAAACGCATTTAATATATACTAATTTTGTTAGACTGATTTACGCGTCGTTAATTTCTATTTTCCTATACTATCTTCCAATTTCTCACATCAAGTTAATTCTTCCAATGTAGTATATATATTACTTAATTTTTAACATATATACTCATTTTATAGTATTAGTAAGTTTGTAATAGTTTTTTTTTTTTTCCAAAAAGAAAAAAGTGTTTGTCCTTTTCTTTTCTTTCATCTCGGATTATTCTTTTCCCCCAACACAATGAAATTTCTTTTGAGCATCGCCGAAAACGTCAACCTTCGTACACCTAACGCTATTCCATGGAATATGAATACAAATACACGGAGTGAACTTTTTGACTTCAAAAACTGACTGTCTTTTCTTTCTGTCAGTGAAATGTCTAAAAATTCATTAATACGATCCACGTTCAAAATTTGTCACATAAACTAGTTTTCTTAAATTGTGGGGATGGAATAGAAGTTATTAGAGGTCTTAGTTGTGGGTAAAATTTTAATGTATTTATAAATAAGCAGTGCTATAAGATCATAAAATAATTTGTCAATAAGTATAACCTATTAGTTTCAGAGCTTTTCAATTGCGTTATGTTAAAGATAAGTGTGATGATGAAGCACAATTAGATGGCGGTGCAATGGGACCAGCAAGGTATGTTGTCGGCAAAATCTTCACCCGTGCGTGAGTGGAAGAAACTGAACTCTTTAATATTAATTTTCATCGTTTACATAATCATAGTTGAATCGTTATGTAGAATAAAACGATTTTATTATTTATGATATGGGAAGCCAAAGCGTAGCTACGTTTCTTGCATCCTCTTATGTCCCAATCATTATAGGCCAAACAAATGATTGGGGAAGTTTCTAGTACTGTACTGTGACGAATCCATCTTCAAACAAAAAAATTTATGTAAAATTTTAGTAGAGGTTCGGTGAAGCGTGTGTGATAAAAGGTGTGAGAACATAGTTACTTCCAATGAAAAAGGTTAGGTATCTATTTGAAGGTGTGTGTTGTGGTCTAAAATAGAACATTCATGAGTTTGCTAGCGCAACCTTCTTCCTTGCCTATTCTGGCATTTTCTCAATAATGCAATCTCTGCAGATATGTGACAAAAAGTGAGAAACTGCAGTAACAGAAACAAAATGGTTAGGAAATCAGTAATATTTGTAGGTTGTACTTGACTTTTGTATTTTCTTCCATCTTAGTTTTTATTTTCATGTTGATATGAAATATTTGTTGCTGTAAATAATGACTAATATTTATAGAGGTTGCAAGCATAATATGTTCAAGGTTCTCTTTTAAACACAGTGTATTCCATAATTAAATATTAAGATGGAAAATTTGAACAACTTTATAAACTGCTTCCAGTTATATCAATCACTACAGTTTGCTACATTACCCATACTGACACAAATTTTCACATCAAAATATCCACTTTATTTTACATTTTATTCTTTGGGTAAGAGAGGCATTGTTTTATTATCTAAAAAGGAAATGATGCCAGAAATGATATAAGATTTATTTTTTGAGGAAATAGAATTATTGAACGATGAATCAGATACTTGTGATAGCATTGTCAAATCTTCTGAAAATGGAATTGGTATACCAAACCTTTAAATGAGAGTTAATTATGGATCTGATTCCAACTACACTATGCTCTACGATGGAATTGGTCTCAAAGCATTCGTGAAAGGCATAAAGAACACTTTTTGTGATGTACTTGCTAAATCATGGAGCAGAAATAGCAGTAAATCTGATTCTGAAACACATGAAGAGTTTCCGGTGGTGTTGGTGCAACGTCATGTTGGGCCGTCATAGTGCATGTAACGCGTAAAATGTTTATCAACTTATAGGCCCATCTAAAGTGCATAATTGCTATTGGCACTGCGATACACTGCAAAAACTGCATGCACCCAAAATTTCCCTCACGTTTCTCCACAAATTTAACCCATGAAAGCGTGAGCTTTTCCTACTAATAAAATTATTGGTTCCTCTTTGAAATGTTGATTCTATTAGGAAATACATTATACACCAATTTTGATATTACTCGTATTGGAAGGTGTATCATTTAGAAATTTACAATTTTTCATATACAATATAAGAAAATTACATTATTTAGGAATATTGATCATTTTCTTATATTTATGACTAATTATAAAAAATTATATTATTTAATTTATTTTATTATCCATTTTATTTATTTTTATTACTTCATTTTATTTATTTCTATTAATCTAATTGATTATTTTTTATTATTTAATTTATCTCTATTCACATTCTGTTTTATTTATTTATTTATATTATTTAATTAATCTCTAATTAAATATTGATCTATTTTATTTAATTATATGTCAATTACTTATGAATTTAAATTTATTTTTGAATATATTTATTCAGAACAATAAATATATTATTGATAGTTTTTTTACGTATTTTCCTTTATTTTACGTTTTAGGGGGTATATTTTGAAAAAAAAAATATGAAAATGCATTGATCTAAATATACTATGAAGTACGGATTAGTTGAGTTAAGAATTTTAATAAAAATATTGTGCTTTTAAACATGCTTTTTGTTTTTTAATCGAAAGAATGTTTAAATAAAAATAATTTTTTATTTTAATTAACAATTAAAATAAATTTATTCTGTGTTGTTTTCAAAAAAAAAAATCTTTGTCGATTTCCCCTAAGTCTCTATTTGATAAAGAAGAAGAAAATACAAAAGTGAAAAAATAAATGAAAAATAAATAAAAAGTGAGTTTATTTAATTTAAAAGAAATGGGTGAGAAAAATAATAAAAATGGAGATAGTTTGATAGAGAGAAAAAAAAAGAGAGAAAAATGTATTTGTTTATTATTATTATTATAAATAAAATTGTAAGACATAAAAGAATTATTATAATATATTATTCTGTAACCATGAATATTAATAAAATACTATTAGCTATAATTTATTAACCTATCGTTGTCTCTCATTTGCAAAGACAATTTTCCTTGCCCTTCTCTGGCTCTTGTTCTTCAAACCTTTTACACACTTCATTTGTTCCAAATTGCCCATGCACTCCATCTTCCCATGTCTTTCCTTCATCGTTCCTCACTTTCGCATGCAACAGACAAAATATAACATTGCAACAATCAGAGGAACAAAACTGTTTGGAAGTTAACTTTGAAGGTTGTTTGAGAAAATGGCAAAAATGAGGGATCCTGTTCACGAGGATTTCATTGTTAATTAAAATATTGTTTTTCTTTTGAATTTACTAATGTAAATTGAATAGGACATATTCATGTGTTGAATTATGAATAAAATAATAAAATTGATATGATATATTTAGGATAATATATAGGTTGTTATGTGATTATAAATAAATTAAAATATATGTGATGAAAAGTTGACGAAGAAGTTCACGTTTACAAGAAAAACGTTGATGACACTAAGTGTATTTAAATATTTAAATTTATTTTAATTCTTAATATATGAAATAGATATTAATCTTTACTAAGGATATATTTAATAATGAATAATGAATGAAAATATTCTTGTATAACCATATCTTAATAACAAAAGACATATTAGTTAATATTAATTCTTTAATAGTTTATATAAAATTTATCGAAAGTAATAATTTAAAAAGATAAATTCTTCACGATTTCATTTTAAAAAAAAAATAAAAACTGAATCAAAATTTGATTATTTTTTACTTAAAGTGATTATGAATTATGAAGAGTGTTATTTGGTATTTTAGTAAATATTATGAATAATACATTTTAAAAGCGTGTTATTTTGGGAAAAGAAAAGTTGGCACCTAACTAAAATGGGAAGGCCTCTGGTTCTGAACGGTCATAATTGAATTTGCAAACACAAACTCAACTTGCCCTTCCAGCTTAATTCCAAAACACAGGAGCTGTAATTACAATACAGACACTAAACCTGTTCCTCTCAATCTCACTGGACCACACCAAAACCATTTAGGATTCATGCCAGCCGTCAATAATGAATTCAAAAATCAAACTACAAATTATCACACCAGAAACTTTTTGCAGCGACCAGAACATTGGTAATCAGCCTGAACGTCGCAAGTTGCGCCAATCTCATGTCACCAAACAGACACCAGCAGGGAGGGGTGTCTGTCGTTCTCCTTCGGATTTTTAAGATTTTTCTTCTCAGCCCTCATTTCATGAACTCGTGAAGGTTGTCTTTATGCAATGGAATTAGCGGTTCACAATCACCACGAGCTAAAGTTTCACCACAATTATTGTTGTACTTCCTCTAATCATGCAGGGAGAGACCACACTTGTAGGCTCCACCATATGCATCATGTAAAATTTTTAAAATGTAAAAAACATTTCTGTTCGTGTTTAACATAAGTAATGAAAAATGGTTGACTATATTTTATACAACATATATAGAAGTATCACAAATATCATGATAAAAAAAAGTTTGACTGTCTAAATGATTTAAAATATCAGAAAACAATGTCATGAAAACTCAACAACCAAGTTGCATTAAATCTAAATATTATCTTAATTATACTTTTAATTTCTCTAGTTTGGACTATACCCAATTTTAGTCTCCAAGTCCATTTTTTTTTTCCTTTAAAATTTAAAACATTTACTTCTTTTATCAATATTATTCTTCCTATAACCTCTAAACACTCATCTTCTACACAAAATCTTCGCAATTCGACTTAATTAAACTATCTACCGCTCATAATTTATCAATCAAGCTCCAAACTGTCCCCTTTCAAACTCTAGTCTTACATCTTATATGTAAACTATATTTTTTTATTTCTAAATGATTTCATATCTCAAATCTACCATAGAAGCCGTCATATATTTAAATAAAAACATAATACAAAACTAAATTTATTTACTTATAAAGTAAAAATGAAAAAAAAAAAAACTAAAAACCAACCACTTAAAATTATTGAGTGTGTCGCGCATGCCAAAAACCAAGTTGTTATGATAGAGGAGACGATATTGAAAAATCTTGCAACAAAGAAGAAAATTCTCTGTGAGATATTAGTTTCTTTGAGTAAAAATCTACAAGGTTAGTTGTTTAACATGTTACAAATTATGCTTCCCCTATTGTCTATATAAATGTCCAACTCTAACACTTCTTCCTCACATACAAAAAAACCGTTTCCAACTCTGCGATCTTCTCACCAACCCCTCTCCCTTCTTTGCAAAATTCGTAATCACTTCACCATTGTTAACTCTATATCCCAAGATTCAACGAACCACCTAGTACACATCATTTTATATACCAGCCTTTGTCTCTCTTTTTGTCCCACGTTCAGAAAACTGAAGCAGCAGCCATCATGATCTCTTTAACGAAATGCTCAGCATCATCGCTCACTTGTTCTGCTTTCTCAACCAGAAAACTTCCCCATGCAAGGCCCCAACTTCTCACATTTCCAACCATTAACAACGTTGAACAAAACACGAATGTCTCTCATCAGTTGTGCTCCCAGAAACCGCTCTACCTTTCATCCACAGAGAACTTGGCATTGATGAAGAGAAAGAGGGTGACGGAGTGCCAGGCCTACGAGGCTGACAGGTCACGCCCCATAGAGATTAACATTGAGCTGCCAGGTGAAGATGCTGCTCAGAAGGTGAAGATTGGGGTGTACTTTGCCACCTGGTGGGCTTTGAATGTGGTGTTCAATATCTACAACAAGAAGGTTTTGAATGCTTTTCCTTACCCCTGGCTCACCTCCACTCTTTCCCTTGCTGCTGGCTCCCTCATGATGTTAATCTCCTGGGCCACCAGAGTTGCCGAAGTCCCAAAGGTTAACTTGGACTTCTGGAAGGCCTTGTTTCCTGTAAGAATTTTTTTTTTCTTTCTATTTCTGCATTTTTGTCGTTTTCCTAGCTAATTGCATGTGGGCACAGAAATGATCATGATGTGATTGTAAATTGAAAAACTTGACTATATATCATATGAAAATTGGTGAGGATCATAGACATATAATGAATCTGGACAATATAACAATTTCTCTTTACGGTTTGCGGACAGTTTTTGAAAACCTTCATCTTGACACCCAAATTTGGAAAGGTTAAAAATCTTGACACGGAGTTGGGAAAATTACTTGAGAGAATTGAATAAAGTAATGCATTCTTTGTGGTCAAATGTTGTGACCATGTTAGTGAGTTTCAAGTAAGGAATGGTTGTTTTAGTAGTACTCAATTCAATTTTTTCTTTTTTCTGCAGGTTGCGGTGGCACACACAATTGGGCATGTTGCTGCAACTGTGAGCATGTCCAAGGTTGCTGTCTCTTTCACTCACATCATCAAGAGTGGAGAGCCTGCTTTCAGTGTCCTGGTTTCAAGGTTCTTGCTTGGAGAAGCATTCCCAATGCCGGTTTATCTGTCACTGGTGCCAATTATTGGTGGTTGTGCACTAGCTGCTGTGACTGAGCTCAATTTCAACATGATTGGTATGATTACTAACTGAAAAACAAGTTTCTAACTTTCTCATACAGTAGACAGCTTTAATGAGATGTAGAATTTTTGTTAGTTCAACACTCTAAACAACAAATTTGATTGTTTCAGGCTTCATGGGGGCTATGATATCAAATTTGGCATTTGTCTTCAGGAATATAAGAAAGGAATGAAGGGGATGTCTGTTAGTGGAATGAACTACTATGCCTGTCTTTCCATAATGTCTCTGTTGATCCTCACACCTTTTGCCATTGCTGTGGAGGGCCCCAAGGTTTGGGCTGCAGGCTGGCAATCAGCTGTGTCTCAGATTGGTCCCAATTTTGTAGGGTAAGCAAAGCACATTCTACAGTTTTTGATTGAAGGTGTTGTATTTGTAGTTTTTAACTGTTAAGTCTTTCAATTAGTTCACAAGATTTCTTATTGTTCTGCCTTTAATTTCATGATTCTCTTCAGAAAATGTTTTAAACTGATGAATTTTTATGTTTGCAGGTGGGTTGCTGCTCAGAGTGTCTTTTACCACTTGTACAATCAAGTCTCTTACATGTCTCTTGATCAGATTTCTCCCTTAACATTCAGCATCGGAAACACAATGAAGAGGATTTCGGTCATTGTCTCTTCTATTCTTATCTTTCACACTCCTGTTCAGCCCATCAATGCCCTTGGTGCTGCCATTGCAATTCTTGGCACCTTCCTCTATTCACAGGTGCATTAATCCTTCCTCTCTTAAACTGAGTTTGTCTCTTTTACACTCTGACAGAATCTAATGGCCAACTTGCTCCGTGTGCTGATATTATTGTTGTTTGTGTGAACAGGCTAAACAGTGAGGTTGTAATTTTGAAGGATCATGGGTGGAGCTCAAAGTGTGACTGATGAGGATAATGGCATTTTTAGCTATTATGTTTTATTGTCAATAGGAATTAAGTTGCTATGTTTTGGGCCATAACTGCAGCATTTGTAACCATGTTTTGTGTATATGAGACTTAGAAGGATGGAGTGCACTAAGCACAACTTACATCTTGAGGCTGAAGTATGAAAATTTTCTTCAAAAGATCATTGTAAAATAAAATCACGTAGAGCAGTACTTATATATTATAGGTTCAGTATTATTGCGTCACTGATCATTAATTTCTTTTTGTATAACTAAATATAAAGTAGTCACTGGACAACAAAAATAATCCCTGCCTATCCCTAAAATTATAAATAGAAATTAAATATATTCCTTGATAATATCATGAGTAGTATGAATGAATATTCTAGTTATCCACTTATAGATCGGACGTGGTACGAGTATTGTAGCATTTAATATTCATTAGCGCTAGTCATTTTTAGTGATATTTATTTGAATATTTTTTAAATAAAAATAAAATGATTAAAATAAAATTATTGGTAAAATAAATATTAATTATTGGAGAGTTATTTAAAATTTATTTTTTTATATTTTTACTTAGACCTATGAAATTAATTTTTGTAATCTACATGTTGTGAGACAACTTATTTAAATTTATTTATTAAAAATACCAAATTCATTTACATTAATATTTCATTGTGCAAGTTTATTTGAATTTTATTTTAAAATTAATTTTTTATTTGAGTTTATATTTCGAGGAGTTGTTTTTAAATAGTTTTACTTAAAATTATAAAATAAAAAGCATTTGTGAATAGCCACATAGGTGTAAAAGAAACTGTAAATATTCAACTAATTGTAAGATACGTAATAAGACGAATTTGATTAGATAAAGTAAATAATATTTAGGACGATAAAAATATTCATGGATAGAAAGTTGATACTTTATACGGGTATGTATAGATAGCGGGTAACGAATAAATTCCTACCCACTCATTAAGAGGACGGGTGGGTATCATATTACCCATACTTGCAGGTATCATCAACCGTTAAAATTAAAATTAAAATTTTATTTCCAATCTCATTCTTTTTCTTTCATACAATGTATTTGGTTGGTTTTCATATTTATTCGGTTTTATTGATTTGCATCTCTAATCAATAATAAATTAGATTTTCACACACTCTTGTTACTATCAATTTGCACTCTTAACTTCTTGACATTTGATGAAAGGTAAATATTTTTTCCTATATGAGTTACGATAATAGCGACAAATATATGTTAGTAGCAATAAAATATTTTTATTGATTTAAATTTTGTATATGCAAAAATACTGAATTTGAAAACTATAGTTTGAAATCTTTAATGCATAGATTCCTGTACATCCAATTATCTTGAAGTTGCTGTGATTTAACATGGAGAAATAATTTTCAATACCTAAAAAAATAAACACAAATTTTCAAGATATGACGATATCATCGTCACATAAAGATAATGCCGTCATTATCATTAGTTTTAATAAATAAAGTTAAAGAGAGACTAAAAACAAATAAAAAAACTAAGAATGATAATATACAAACAAAAATAATCTAAGAGAAAAAAAAAAAAAAAAAAATTATATCTTT
>Ga0123340_1004065_pt1 | contig 13809 bp, 12 predicted proteins | sample SirMexnodulemix_FD_89961 | JGI IMG/M metagenome (GOLD analysis project Ga0123340, IMG submission 89961) | Root nodule microbial communities of legume samples collected from Mexico - Siratro Mexico nodule mix | ecosystem: Host-associated > Plants > Roots > Nodule | place: Mexico: Nepantla... | reverse complement strand
TATATATATAACACAACTATAAATCTATCACCAACTATTAACAAAGATTTAAACAGATCAAAAATATATTTAAATATAGAAAAAATATCCTATGAGCATTATACTCTAGATTTATTGAACATAGATATTATATTTTCTTTTAAATGACAAGTTCTTGCTTAAGTGATGAAATTCATTTAAATAAAATTTTGTTGCTTAAACAAAAACTTTTAGTTTTAGAAATTGAATTCAGTCTTTATCTTACTTAAAAGGAGATAAACTTTACTAGAATTAGATGTGCAAAAAATCAATAAGAAAGGCGTTAAAATTTGTCTAGAACTTAACATATTTTCCTCACTCAAATTTCAACTCTAAAATACAAGTTCAAAACTAGAAAAAAAAATTAAAAGTATTATTCAACTAACTTGTAATAAGGAATAATATTAACACCTAATCTAAACTCAATCCTTCTTTAAGATATTAAATTTCACTTATTCCTTAAGTGAGTAAACTTCTATCCATATATACACTGGATACACTAATAGTTCAATATTTCTAAGTTGATATTATCTTCTGATCATCTAACTAACTTGGTATAATTCTAAATAGTATAAAATAACACTCAAATTATCTACTACACTTATATATATATCAGATACAATCATTCTTTGGCACATTTCAAACAAATAACAACTTTTAAATTAAGACATAATACTATTAAATTTTCAAGAACACCATTGCATTGAAAAACACTCCGGATTCCATGTTCTGAATTCCAATGTTCTCAAAGGCAGCCCCCAAGATTTTTAAGTTAGTTATAATTTCCGCATTCCAAAACTTTAATTATACAAACTAAACTACCTTTTTTTACTTTTAAGTTCTTTTCTCTATAAAATACTCTAGAATTTAGAGAGAAGAAGCCAAAATTACCTAAGGAACCTCTTATATTACCTCAACGAATTTTACCCTAAATATCAACAATTCAAAAAATAAACTTAAATCAAATAAACCTAACATGCATTAACAATACCTAAAACGAGGAAATCATAATTTTAATTGAAGAGACAAAGTAGAACTTACCTCAAAGAAAACCTATATAGAAGTTGTACATTGTTCTTAACTGTTTGAATTTCTGAAGGCTTCACAAAGAATGGAAGAGAACGTTGAATTTGAGGCAATTGAGAAGATGGAAGAATTAAAGAAAAAAAAAAATAATAAAGGAAGAATGTCTCCATATAAGGGTTAGGATCGAAACATACTTATGAAACCAAGTTCTTCCTCTTGTATTACTCGAGATATACTCGAGATAGTCTTTAGATGATATCTGAGATAGTGAGGGTAGGTATTTCCAATGACACTCTGACACTTAAAAGCTAATGGAGATTAAATAATAAGAAATTGGTCATTAATGAATATTACTTAGATTCATTTTATTTAAAGCTTTCTTCACAACGTGCATGGGTCTTAATTACTAGTCCCATTCTCTTATTATTTAATTGATGCCCTAACTACTCCCATTAGTCATTTAAATGTCACCTAGTCATAGATTAAAGTAGGATGGATAATATTCGAAAAATTAATTCTCGAGTGACACGTAGAACACATCCTTGACTACAAGCAATCGCGTAGTTTTTATCAGAAACCTATTGTAAAAATATATCAAATTTTTGTAAAATTCAAAAGATAAAAATATCATTCTTATGGATAATTCCACACTCAGCCAGGCCTATTGTAAAACAATTTCAGAACACTACAAAAATTATTTCACAAAGAAAACAGCAACCCCAAAGCCTGATTCTATTTCTCACCAAATAAATAATGAAAACAAAACAGCATTACTTTTAAGTTAACTGATATACAAGAACAGGGAGCTTCAAAATTGGCATAATGCGAATGCATTACGATTATCAAGTATACCTGCAAATCTACTTACGCTGCTCACGCGGCCTTTTTATTTCCCTTGCTGCCTTTATTTTGAGTCTTTTTTCGCTTCAAATTCTGTAGGGAAAGTACACCAGAGGCACTTTTGCCTTCAAGTTTCTTGGTCATCTTTACAACACTAGCCATACCTTTTCTTGCGGCAGCCCGCAGCTGTGGACGCCGACTCATCATTTTCCGATCAAGTGGCCAATAGGCATATGGCTCAAGTTTGTCCTTTTTCTTAACATCTCCACCTGCCTTTTTACTACCATATTCCTTCCCTGTGTAGGCCCAACCAGAATCTGATGTTTTTCTCCGCTTCTGGCCTTTAGTTCCAGACTTGCCAGACAAGTGACTATCAGGCTCACTCCTAGAATCAAAATCATCATCCTCACGTTTTTTCTTCCTCCATTCCCCTTCCTCACGGATGATCAGGCGTCCTTCTGAATCTACCTCCATGTCATCATCTAACCTAGACTTTCTTTTCAGATGGTCGGACGTTTTCAGAGCTGACCTTGTTTTCTGCCGATCAAGCAAATCGAGGGGCTCATCATCAGATTCGTCAGACAAGTGCTCGGGCAAATTCTTCCTCAGCCTGATATTGGACCTAGATACAGATAACTGTCAATCATAATTGATTTTGAGATCGTATGCCTCTGGCTAAGGATAGGTTCTATACTACTTATCTTCGGTGGTTAAGAGTTTAGAAGGCAAAAAATTTGAGCCTAGGGAAAAATCTACCTTGAAAACTAAACCGCTACCTTTAAAAGATACAATGAGTTGAGATTAATTTCTTCTGAACTTCTACTTTGCAGTGCAACTTATTTAAATTTCTTTCTTGGAAAAATAATTTATTTGTACTGATATTTTGTTATGCAATTTTATTTGGATTATACTTTCAGATCAAATTTTTATTTGAGTTTATACATAAGGGAATTACTTTTAAATACTCTTATTTAAATTTTAAAAAATTACTTGTGGGAATCCATGGATATATTTTACACGGGTATCCTTAGTTAGGAGACATAGGTAAGACATCTCAAAACATTCTTACCCAACTTATGAACTATCTATAGATACAAAAAAAAAAATAAAAAAAAAACTAAAAAAAAAATAGATAATCGGAAAACAGGTTATAAATCCAAGAATAATGTCACCTCTTGATTATAACAAAACTCAAACGAAACAGCAACTCATTAGAAGAATGAACCAGTTAAAAGTTACAGCTTACCTAAATGAAGATGCTGATGATTTGGGATGCAAGGAAGCTCTGCCACCTTTAGAAATCAAATGTTCTGCTTCACTATTGCCACTATCCCCATCGAAGTCTGAAAAAATCTTTGTATGATTCCACATGCTCTGCCTGAAAAAGTAATTAATTTATTGGTTTTGACACAAATTTAGACATGGCTTGCGATTTAAACATAGCACAAAATTCACTATAATAAAATGATGAGGGCTTCAAGAGTGAACGATGTTAAAAATCAGAAGAGTAATCATACAACTCAGCTTCAACTAAAACCCAATTATGAGCAAAATTCATTTAACAAGTACTTTTTTTGAGAGGTACCAAAAGTATGTCATTCTAAAATGGCTGTAAGTCTTATAAAGAGGATTGCTAGTGAACCAATCTTAAAATAATTAGTGTCAAAATTTAATTTACTGGACATAAAAATTACAAGTTTACGGAAGTTAGATACACAGAGACGTTCATTATGAATTCTACACTATAGCACTGCGATAGTGAGAGAATCTCAGCCCTCAGCTGCCACCATTGAGCCAGAAAGGTGTAACTGAATGAAGGTTGAAATCCCTGTTTACCCACATAACACAGTAGTGTTAAAGGTTTATTCTGCTGGACAATCTTGCAGTTCAATGCGTAGGTCTCAAACAGAACCTACTACACTCAAGCCATCACATGAGTTTTCCAGTGCCATCATGAAGTTTCTAGAATTACTGCCATGGTCTCCAGCACTTTTTTTGCTACTTGTTTGTTTTTCTCACTGTTCTCAGCTCACTTAACGCTTTTCTGCCCTTTTATTTTCTTACAGCAGATGTTATCTCTCCTACAGGTCTTTCAGCTATGGCTATCATAAATTTAGCTATTTTTATTTTGAAAATTTATATATGTACAGTATAAATTACATAAACTATATCTAAAGTTCAGTATAGTGGTGTCATTCCACCACCCTACTTACTGGTGTAGGGGCAGCTGAATTGCACTACTATTTGGGATTGAATAACCATGCAAAAGGATTTGTATATATATATATGTATACAAAATGCTAGAGAACAAGTAAGGGATTGGATATTAGGTATGGGATTTAAGTTGTCATCTTTCTAATAATGCAAATAAATACATGATTGTTACCTGGATGTGGTTGCTTTTGAAAGACGAGATCTAGTTTCTTCAGATTTAACACTTCGATTTCTCTCTTTCCGCTCCTTGATCTGTTAAGAAAAAGATTCAAGTTCCTGGAAAACTTCTATCATAAATTATTGACAGAATGACATTCAACAGACCTTTCGTATATTGGAAAGAAGTTTAATATGCTCTTCAGGCATGACAGCTTTAACAGCCTCCAGCCCGCACTTCGAGACAAGCATTCCCAAAAGAAGTTTAACCTGAAAACAATTGGCATATCAAAGTTTACAATGTGGACCAGTAGTAGCTTAATTGTGAAACAGCAGGCATCCAAAACAAAACAAAAAGATGATATCTAGAAAAGATCAAGGGAGACTCAAAACAACCTTTGCCTTGAAATGATTTTTTGAGTTGTCTTGCCACTTCAACAAACCTTCCACCAAGCTTTTCAAGTGAGTTTGCAACCCTTCAGCTTGTGATTTGGCTACTAATACCTTTAAAAAACCAAGATTGGCCTACAGAATGATGTGACAGAGCACATTTAATTATTGGCTCTAGGAAATAACATAAGCAGCAGTGCATTTGACCTACTAATTAGACAAGGAAACAAACCTTGATTATCTCTCTATTATTACTCCTCAATAGAGTAAGAGTGCCTGGGAGCAATTTCAAAGCACTTAAAACAAGATCAGAGAACTCATAAGCCAAACGGGCTAAACCTTTGGCTGCAGCACTTATCATATGTGGAGTTTCCCCGGCAAAGTGTCCAGCAACCTGAGCTCACAAAAGCATAAAATCAAATTACTCTACGTGGGCAGAACATATAGATTGTACAGTAGTGAACAATTAAGTTCATGATGTTATAAAGTCAAGCCAAATGAAACCAGTGGAGTGAAATTCATTGGTTTACATCAATTAATCAACGAAGATAAAAAAAACAACTTTAAATTGGATATTTACCATCTGAAAAAAATTATTCAAGTTTTCTCTATTCCCACCTCTCTCCTCATCCCCAAATGCATGGGCAATTTCAACAAGAATCTCATAAGCCCTATTCCTGGTTTTTTTATTGGCCTGCAAGGGTACTCTTTAAATTAGTAACAAACCTCAAAGAACTAAGCAAAGAAGCTATAGTGAATAAAAGTAGAACCCATGCCAAGCATCTTGTGATTCTTCTGTCCACACAATCATGCATACAACAGTTAAAATCACATACAAAATCATCACTGACTGCTTATTTCCCATCAGACAACGAATAGTACCCCATAAATAAAGTAGAAGCATTGTATTGAATAAATATATGTATAGGTGGTCAAGACCACAAAGGAGATACTATAGATGTACAGACAAACGAAATAGGTTAAATACATAGAAGATAATAGATAAACAAAACAAACACAAATAGAACTTAAAGTATGAATTTTAATTGATATAAGCAATGAAAACAGTGGCTTTAGGAACTCTCAACATTTAAGAAAGGAACCACATAATGGACAACATTTATCGGAACACTAATGCAACAACAGCTCATGAGTCATGGTACCAATCAAACATGTATCACTGTGATGTATGGGCCAAAGCCGACAACATTGAAATGGAGCACATTACATATATATTATTTAATATAACCCATAGTAATAAAATCGTATATGCAAATAAACCAAACGCCAAATATGTGAAAAAATTACAAAAGCCTAAGACAGTGAAAAAAACCCTTCCAGACTGGTTCTGATTTGAACTATCAACCCATGTAGAGTTATTTATATATGACCCAAAATATGTAGGCAGTACAAGTTGAGCTATTACACATAACCCAAATGCAGTACGTGGTACCAGTTGTTTAAGGGACTACTAGATCTCATGATCAAATCCAACACAGTGCTCCGCCTCATCTTCAACTTACCTTTTCCCCTCCCCACACCCACATAATAGGCTGTGTAATTAGCCCCCAGACTCCACCAAACAAAAAATTAAAAATGCCATTTTAGGAGCCCTAAATTGGACTGCTAAAACACTAGAAATAGCTAAACTAACAAAGCAACACTCATGTTACATGTCTTGCATAGGAAACATGAACCTCGACACTACAAGGTTTGCTGCAGAACCCCAGTTGTTGCCATTGTTTGTTATAGGATGAATAAGAAAGCCATTTTGGACTTACAAGAAAGATAAAGTTGGTATCAAGCTGGATCTCAGTAAAAGCTCATCCCCTAACCCCCAAAAGTACATGGATAGACTAGAAATGTGTCAGTTCCAGAAATAACTCAGCAGATGACTCTTCAAATCGAATCTTATTCTCCAAACATATAATAGCTTCCAGCATGGAAACTAAAACGGTACAACTAAAAACTTTCCACAATTAATATGACACTACCTCTTTAAGAGCCAGTATAATTTCGGTGAGGAAAATGTCTCGCCAGTGCTCCAGGTTATCCTACAGGCAGTACACAATTTCAGATTATTTCTACTCATACAAGAGTACATGTCAATAGTCTACCAAAAACACAAGCAATAGCCCAGCATTGAATACCTTCGACTTTGAGACATTAACAACTAAGAAATAAAGGCAATCAAGTCTATGTCGTTTGGCAGAAAAATGACATGGAAGAATTGCAACCATAGTTCCAAGCAGCTCCTCAAACTTTGATGAAACAAAACTATCTGAGCTCTGTTAAGAATGATCCAAAGAGAAAACTGTAAGCAGAAATATTTACCAACATGAAACTGGCTCTGCAGTAAAATCATCAACTTCCAAAATTAATTTGACGATCCCTTAAACTTAAAGATTAGAGTTAAGCCAATTAATAAAATCCAATCAACTATATATCCTGACTGTATGCAATATACATGACAATAACAATTATGGAAGCATTTGAGCAAGGAAGTAGTACCAAGAATATTGAAACGAAAACATTACATTAAAATGCAATTACTTTGAAAATTCTAAGCTAACTAGAAAATAAAATAAAATAAAGTAGAAAAATACCTTAAGAATGATTGAAAGTACTTTGTATGCCTTCTTCTGCATGACACCTTCAATATCCTGAAAATAATAATCAATACAATTATCCTTTCCTGCTGGAAAAAGGTAATTGAAAAATTCCTTACAGCTCTTTATATCACAGTCATACCTGCAATGCTGGCTTTATTGCTTCAAACAATAGAGCAATATCTTCAGCATCTAAACCAGGCAACAGTGAAACTGCCAGATCAAAAAGCTGTGCCCTGGGATAAAAAAAAAAAAAAAAAAACCTATGAAATAAATGAAGAAACCCAAGAAATAAATAATTGCAGTAAAGTGGACATGTGACAGACTAAAATAAAATGTACAACTTCGTTTAATATCAGAAGGCAAGGTGGAAGGAACAGATGATTATAAGCACCTTAAAACTGATAGAGACAAATTGTTTGATGCATCATCAATCTGCATAGAATGAGAATTTGTGGAACTTCCTACTTTGCTTGCCTTTTGAGTGTATTTATAAAGCTTCACCATTTTTTCCTTGAATAAATTCCGTACGTCTGCTTTATCTGCTATAGAAGCAACATCACCAATTGTACACTGTACATGAAAGAAGGCCATCACTATTAACTTCTTGTACATGTTAGATGTAAAAAGAGGAGAATCAATTCAATTCTGAACTCTTGAGAAATGAAGATGCCACAAGAATTAGTCTGTTCTAGGAAAGGATACAGTATACCATGGAAAGTTCACCTTACCCAGAACTTACCTATATACATGACAACATTCTACGTTCTATTTTTTTTTTTTTCCGGAAGAGGGCGCATTCCAGAGGAATATTTTACTTGGAATGCTGCCCCATACATCAAAGACAACACTTCGACTCCAAAATAGCTATATTTCAATTTCAAAAGGTCTAAGAAATAAAAACGGCAGCCCACACAATAAAATATTGAAAGAATATATTAAATTCTGATAAAACAAGTAAAAGTACAAGCTTTTTTACTATTTTATTATTGAATTTTTTACTGAGTGGCTCGTGCAAAAATTGCTCTATCTCCATTACATTCACAATGAAGAGCTGAAACTTGAGAAAGCACTTCTGTAGCTTTTTGTTTATGCCATGGAGAACTAACTACTAATATAACTTGATAAGTTCTACAAGCCCTCGTGATCACTATTCAGTTGCTAGTTGAAAATGAATATAAAAAAAAAGGAAAAAGAGCGCACATGTCCACATTTATATACTTAAACCATGACTTAATCTTAGTGCCTAGTCACATGATAGAACTTATACAATAATCCAGATACAGAACAGTGTCTAAAGCAAAAAAAGCTTGAGATTATTTCTTTGACAATTATCTACATAAACAGTCTGCATCTTTGCTACTCCAATATACTGATTGACACACGGCAATAAATGTCTCAGCCAATTTATACAGAAAATAGAGAATAAATCACGGGAAAAGGTAAAGAAAATAGAGAATACCAACATATACAGAATAGCAAACTCTAATTATATGTTGTGTTAGGAAAGAAATATGTTCCATTCAACTTTAGTAAATTGCAGAACTATTCCCAATTATTTAAATTTTAGTACCTGCAAACAACCACCATCATCTTTCGTAGATTTAAGGAATACTTCTGATAAATCTTTTAACCAATTCTTTGCAGATGATTTCAGCACATATAAATTGTCTCTTGCAGTCTGTGGCGAATAACGACTTTGTTCTTCAGTCATATCCTCACCAATATAACCCTTTTGTTCTAAATCCACAATATTGTTTTGCTGAATCAGAAGTCGCAAACTAGTGCATATTATTCCACGAATATCAGGTTCTTCTTTCAGCTTACTACGTAAATGTTTCTCCAGATTCATGAAACTTTTAGCAGTGTCTGAAGGGTAATTGCAAAATGAAGGCAGCAAAGACCACAAAGAGTATGCAAGTGCATCTGCATTCCTTGATGACACCATCAATCCTTGATTCTCGAGCTGCAAAATGCATACATAAGTTAACATTGTGATTTAATATGATACTGCACCTTTTAAAAATGTTTTATACCTTTCGAGCCTTCTCCCTTACACGATTAATCATAGCCAGAATTTCTTCAGTAAAATAATTTAAAGGTGCACCGACAATATAGTGTTTTAGAATTGGAAAAAGCCAGACATTTGCAGCAGATAAATCTTCAGCTTCCAAATTCAGAGGTACAATGGACAACAGAGTTTCAGGTCCCATTGCTACCAGAGCTGCTCCAAAGCATTCGTGCAGCTGCACATCATAAAATGAACTAAATATAAGTAATTATTATATCACATAAAAAATAAAAAGATCAGACAAGTTACACATCCCCAAATAAGATCCAACCTATTAATATTATTGATTAAGGAACCAAGAAAAAGTAATGCACTAAACTTCTTCAAAAAATTATTGAACATAAAAAAAAATTCAATTGCACAGCTTTAAACATCTACACTTTGTTACCGGTTAAAAACATGCATCATGCATAAATCGCATTGAAGGCCCTTAGCAAGGGATAAACACAGATTTGTCACCTAGAACAACAGGGTTCACAAGCAGCTAATTGCTTTTGAATCTTCAAAATCATCATAATATAATTCAAAATACATGCAATATTTTACTGGCCAGATGACAAGAGAAACTGATCTAACTTGGAACGTGCACTCCGTGGCTTGGAAAATAGACATGGTGGGGCTCATTGCATAAAATTGTAAGCTCTATATTAACATGGATACGAAAAAAAAGAAGATAAACAAGATGAGACCTGTTTCCTAAATGGGAAATCTTCATCCGGAAGCTTCTGCACATCTTCCATGTTCTTTAGTATCCCTCTCATAAAATAGGGAGAATAATTTCCTGTATTGAAAATAAGCTAAGATATATTAGCATGGAGCTGTTCATACCAAGCTTTTCTTTAGCAGATAATATTACAAAGAAACTGTAAGTAAGAAACTAATAAAGAAGCCATGAAATAAGGCCAATAAAAAATTAATAGTTAAAAAATCAAATGTATAGTGTAATTGGATTAGCTATGAAAAAGATATTATATCTATAATCAATTATTGTTACAAACTGTTATAAAAATAAGTTTTTTGTTTGGATATGCTATGTACAAGAGATTATAAGATAACCTATTTCAATAAAAAAATTTCTACGAAATCACATTTTCATACGTAAGTTAAAAAAAAGGGTATGAAATTATTTGTCATAGCTGGTTTTGCATTTGAAATAATTAATTGTTAGAAATAAAATAGGAAAACAAATAGTTAGCAAGAAAATCACCCATTGGATTGTAATCATAAGCTTCAAGATTTTGCATACAAGAAAATAGTTTTTCCTTTAGCACCCAGAATAATCTCATTCAAATACCCACCTAGTTTCTGAAACATAGCTGAAACAACTTGAAATACTCTATCCCAGACAGCAGTGTAGTGATAATCAAGTAAGCACTCGACAGTTGCACAAATTTTTTCGATGATGGTTGGTGCTGATTTCCTTGATTCTTTGCTTTCACTAAAACTGATCTGGTCCACTCCCTGTTTAATCAAACTTTCATCAATACAAGAATTTATCATGCTCTTGAGTGCATCGGTGGCTGCATATATAGCCTCTTCATGTTCAGATGCCAAAATATCTGCAATGTTAAAAATAATAAGTATACAACACTTTCATAATTGCCTTTTGACAATATCTAGAAAATTCAAAAAACACAGAAGAAATCACAAATCTTACCTTTAAGAGTATTAAAGACAATGGGAAGCTTAACAACACATATTTGTCGGTTAAGAGAATACACTTTATTCATTCCAGCATCAAGCAAGCGGGCAGTAAATGTTAATCTGTCTCCAGACATCTTATTTGATTCGATAGAACGGGCCAATGTGTTTAACAACTCAAGTAGCGCTTCAGGGGAAACTTCTGACAATGGATAATGACAGAGAAAACTCAGCCCATCCGTAATGCGCCTTGTGACTAGAGGTTGATGCAGATCCAAGAGATATTTGAAGTAATTAAGAATGCTGGTCTTAGATTTCCGTGACAAAAAAGGAAGACATTCTTTCAAGGCGTCAAGAATATACAGAATCTGCTGAGCTTCCTTAGTTCCTTCACCAGTATTTGCATTTGCTCCACCAACAAGCAATATGAACCTTTCAAGTAGGCTTGTGATTCCCTCGCTTGCAGATGCCAATAGCGAAGAATTTTGAAAGTTTAACAAGACATCACGATGACACAAATGTGATTGCTTTCTGACCTGTGGATACATTTAGTTAGCACATAGCATTCAAGCATGTTTCACAATATAGCAAACATTCTACTTCCTTAGTCAGCGCCCAAAGAAGTGATATAGAAAACCGACCATCCTACTAAATATTCAACCTTTTTAGACACCCACTGTTCCTCACTATTTGACTCCAGCCCTCTTTTCAAATTATGTATTGTATTGTATTTATACTCCAGAAACTGATTGATTCATATGTCAGGTAAGTTTTTTTTTCCACTAACAGACCCTGCGTTCTCTACTTAATACCATCGTTTAGCTCCTCCTTTTTTATTTTGAATTATTAAATATTTTTTGTTGTGGCTATTAGGTGCGGAGCAATTTGTAGTGAAGCTTGTATCCGAAATATTTGAAGGCAAAAGGCTACTACTGAAGAGGCATCTAATGGCTAGTGCTTCCTTATAGGAGGAAATCAGACAAATTCATGCCCTGTCTGTAAACCAAGCAGTAAAGCCAGAGCAGCAAAAGCAACAGCAAGAATCCAACCAGTCAAATTCTGCTTCCTAGAGCATATTTTCCTGTTGTAATAATAGTTATAAGTAAGAAATGAACACATAGTGCTGCTGACAAAGGACATTTGGTTGTGGATTATTAAATGTACTGTTATCAACACACAAATTTATCATTTTACCACAAAATTTTAGTTTACAAAACTTCGAGCTCTCCGTGAATTATCTTAAGATGATGTGTGATACTCTTTAGGAGGGAAATTTCAGATCTAGTTTACTTCATCAAGCAAACACCAATAGGTAGAAACATCCAAATCATAAACCATACATAATTTTTTATGTTTTTTTCTTTATGTGGCTGGAAGTTTGAACCTACAGTCTAATAGAAATCACCCAGGTCCTATTGCCACTAGTTATTGCGACTTTAACTTTTAGGGTGCTCTTCTAACAAGTACAATACGAATCCACAGATCACCCATTATACGAATCACAACCTACTTTTCTTTTGTCATCACTCAATAGCCCTCAATCACCACAGGCATCACACTAGACATTACCTGTTTTCCTTATGTTTATACTCTATATTTAATTCACCCATAAATCCAATGAAGAGAAAATACATTTAATAGAGAAAAAGAGACAACATCGAAGGCATAAGAAGGCATAAAGTATTAGTTGAATTAACATTTATATGATTTGAGCTTAAATCAACAAGGACAGGTAGGATGGAATTAACTAGAATGATATTTTGTTGGAAAGTGATCAGTTACATTAAACTATAATCCTAGCTCATTTTCGAAAAACATGCTGCTGTTATTGCTCTCGAAACATTCCACTAATAATTTTCACGCCTCAAACATAACGTGCAAAGAAAGTAATAGTATGTCTAATTAAAAATAATTTCAAAAGCAAGACCTGAATCGCACAAGCATTTATCTTAAATCATTAACATTCATGTTATAATTCCAAAAACCTTAACAGGAATCCCTATAAAATACTCCTGAGTCAGGTTTAGAATTGACAGATGAATGTGTACCTTAGGTCGTGAATCCGTAAGGAATCCTAACAAGACATTGAATAGGGGAGACACGTCAGACCAGTCGACGCTTTCCTTGGCTATCAACAAATGCGAGAGGCACTTCAATCCGGGAGCAATCGCGCTCTCCGACGCCGATGGAGACCGCAGAACTCGCAGAAGGCTCTCCGACAGTGGATGTCCCTGCAGACTCTCCTTCTTCAACAGCGCACGGGGAACCCTGGGGACGGCAAGCGAGAGAACGGTGAGAAGCGCGTCGATGATGTAGCTGGAGGGATTGGATTCCGCCGTGAATTTGTCGAGGGAAAGACGTGCAGCACAGAAGTAGGCGAACGGAGTGCAGGGTTTGTTGTTGTCTTTGAGCTCCTGCGACATGGCGCCGATAACGGCGCAAAGGTGCTGGTGGCTTTCGTCGGTGGAGTTGCCGAAGCGAGAGATGATTGAATTGCATAAATCATCGTTGCTTTCGTCTATGCCAAATGTAGGTTCTTCCATCTCAATGCCCTCCATGGTCGATGAGGTGATAAAACCCTAGCAAGCTAGCTCCCAAGGTTTATTACCAGTGTGTGCGCCGATAATTCATTGTATCGTTAACAACTCTTAGTGCTACGCGGGAAATATTGGGCCTTGGGCCTATCGGCCCAGTCCACTGCATGTACTCGTTTCTTTTAATTGTATTTTTTATATTTTTGTTTCTATTTTTTATTATTATTATCAACACTGCTTTTTATAGATATATAACATTGTCTTTCTGAAATTACTTAAAACGAAAAATAATAATAATAATATAATATAT
>Ga0123340_1004064_pt1 | contig 13810 bp, 6 predicted proteins | sample SirMexnodulemix_FD_89961 | JGI IMG/M metagenome (GOLD analysis project Ga0123340, IMG submission 89961) | Root nodule microbial communities of legume samples collected from Mexico - Siratro Mexico nodule mix | ecosystem: Host-associated > Plants > Roots > Nodule | place: Mexico: Nepantla... | reverse complement strand
TATATATATACATATAAACTAATAAAAAAATAAAAAAATGAATTAAAAGCTTATTATGAGTCTTTTTAGAGAAACTTCTATATAAATTATAGAAGAGAAGTAAGAAGGACAAATGAATTCAATTTATCCATAATCTAAAATTAGCTTGTGAATGACTTAAAAAAAATCAGTAATGATAACTAAAAATAATCTTTATAAAATTAGTCCGTGAAGAAATTAATTTTATTTTTCTTTTTTTTCTCATGATCAATATATGCTCTAAAAAATGGTGTAAATGTGGTCTGGATGCTTGTCATTTTGGAAATATTTAATGTTGAAGACAATGAGACTTGTTCATTAAAAGTGTCCTTATACATATTTTATTTCAAAGAAACTGAACCACTTTAAGGTAGATACAAAGGGTAAAGATATTGATTTTACAAAAGATGTTCCATGAAGTAAAACCTAAGGCTCTCAAACAAATAAGTGATTTTGATTGAATGGCTAAAGAAGAAACATTAATAGGTGGAGCTGTGAAGATGTTCAGGAAAATCCCTTTACACCTTTTGAATGGATGATGCTTCGTAAGATGAATGAAATGATGAGAATTCAGAAGGAAGATTACGTAGAATCAAATTATTGCTTTCGTAATGAATTCAAATTGAATATTAAATCAAAACATATCTATTTTTTTTTTTATATATTTAAGGTGAAATTTATAGTTTGAATGTAAAGAACTCTCAACGAAACAATTCAAAATGTAGATTTGTATGAAAGAGAAAAAAAAAAACGTAATTACGTTATGACATAATAATATATAAAATAGTGATATGTACGCTTATTTTAGGTCGACGAATAGTTTATATTCATCCATTCATTTATTTATTATTGTTTACGTAATAAAATAATAGTTTTGATATTCAAAATAGTAAAGTTTAACAAGCTTAATACTTTTTAAGAGAATACTACTTAACTAAAAATATGAGAAATCATCTTGTTCATTTTAATGCTAACTATTTTTAAAATTTTCAAAATTTAATAACTGTCTTTGTTTATATATAATCTAAAAAAAATATTGTAGAAGCAAAAGATATATATATTTTTTAAATATTGTTTTTTATGAGGACAAAAAAGAAAATAAAAAATTACGATGTACACCCACCCTTGGTTGTAGGGTGGCGAGAGGCTAGTATTGAAGCAGGATGATGGATCGCACGTTCAATTACCTGTCAAACCAAAACACGTATTTATTTACCTTTGCCTTTTCCTTTCACTCATTTGTTTTGGAATAACGTTAAAAGCAACATGCTACCTGTCGAAAAGCAGTGTACGTAAATACCATTGAAATGTCTCGTTTTGAGGGTGGTTGCTTTTGCACAGTAGCTTTCCAGATTTGTTAGGGTTAGAATTGGGTCATTATACCAAACACTATTTATTATCTTTTGTTTAATTTAGAGCAAAAGTGTGTAGACAGAGGAGTTGTGTATTATTATCGTGTTTCAATGGACAATAGTATTCTGGGTCTTCTCAAACTTCGAATTAAAAGAGGTATCAATCTTGCAATTCGCGATGCCATTAAAGGACGTGCCAGTGACCCTTACGTCGTCGTCACCATGGGCGATCAGGTTCCAACCTACAATTTCTACACTAATTTTTTCTTCCTTTGAAGCTCAATTTATTGAATTGGACTTTGATTATGACGAGGGTTGGTGTCTTCAACAATTCGAGAAATCAATTTAAACAACTAGTTTTTTAATCCACTTTTTGCATGAAACTGTGTTTATTGGGTTCCTAATGGTTGGTTGTGTTAATTGTATACTACTTTATAAAATTAAATTTTTCTATGAATAATCTTATAAGTGTCTGGTAATGATACAATAGATTATAATTTCAATTTATAAAATTAATTTTTAAGATAAAATTTTACTCTGAATAATTTAATAATGATACAATAATTTTAATAAAACTTGTTAAGATATATTTTTTAACACAAACTATTTTTAATAAGTAAATTAATAGTTAATTTAATTTTTTTAAAATCAGTCTCTGATATTTTGACGTGGGATCTCTAGTTATTATAATGATATTTGTATTTAACTATTTGATTTTGGTACAATTACTTTTGACAGATTAAAAGAAAATTTTTATGATGGTATTTGCATTAAATTCTTTTTGATATGTGGCACGTGTCTACAAAAAAAATTATCTTTTTCGGAAAGGTCGTTTGGAGGCACGTTGAAAAGCTGCATGTTTTCAATGTCAAATACATGTTTTCAATAGAACACTTTTCGATAATTTTGGTCTGAAGATTATTCTCACATGTATGCAGAAGCTAAAGACTCGTATTGTAAAAAACAACTGCAATCCCGAGTGGAATGAAGAAAGGACCATTTCTGTAAAGGACGTTAAAACCCTAGTACATCTGGTAAAGTTCTCATCTATAATTCAAAAAATTATATTGGGATATTTTTGAAGACTTTGTGTAACGTGTTAAAAGATTTCTGTGCCTTTTATTAATTTATTTTTTATTGTTGATAAAAAGAAGAAAAAATTCATATAATATCCAGAAGGTATTAGCATTAGGCTTATCTATGCTGATAAAAAAACAGCATTAGGCTTATCTATATTGATATATTTTTCATTGGAAATTTGTTATATAAACACCAATAAAAAAAAAGAGTAAATAATGGGACTTGTAAGTTAAATCAACGTAAACATTTTAATTTTTATTTTTACGAGTTTTTCCTAACTCAAGGATATGATCAATTTCAATTTGTAAAGAAAGATTCATTACTTTTATTTATTTTTATTTCATTAGTAGTACGTTTGGTACAGAGGGAAAAATTAAAAAGAAAGGAAGAGAAAAAAGTAAAATATGTAAAAAAGTAAGTGAAAATACATATTATTTGGTTAAAAAGCAATAAGTAGGTAATATAATTAAAATACAAATTGTTTGGTAAAAAATAAGATAAAAATAAATTTAAGATGATTTAATTTTAAAAAATTTCTTATTTTTAATATTAAATTTATTATTTACTTTTACCATCAATATATTATTATTATTATTATTATTTCATTACTCATACTATTATTTTTAATAATTGTATGACATATTTATATTTATCATTAATTTAATTTATTCATGTTAATGTTAATATCAACGTAAAAAAACAGAAAACCTAAACGAGAGAGAATGGTGGGGAATGAAGCATAAAGAAAGCGTAAAACAAAAGGGGGAGAATGTCACGTAATCCATTATGCATATTGCACAATAGATTGTGCTTCCATATAAAAAAAAAAAGAAAAAAAAGTGCCAATCTCTCACTAATCTTATTCCTACTAAATCACTTTCTTTCATTTACTCCTTTTTCTCTATTTCAAACTGAGCCTAAGTGTTTAAAGATAAGTTTATCCAAATAAAATCGTAATATTTATTTAAGAAAATGAAGTTATTAGTATGAACATTAATACTTAAGACTACCCAATAGACGTATATATATAGCTTGAGCTACATGATGAAATGAGAAAAAGTTATTAGGTGTTTGATGAAGTAGCAGCAGAAGAATAGCTGAATGATTGTAGATGGCTCTTGCATTTTGGTTTCTTTTGCAGTCAGTTTATGACAAAGACACATTCTCAGGGGATGACAAAATGGGAGATGCAGATATAGACTTAACACCATATATTCAATGTGTGCAAAGGGGATTCACAAACCTCCCAGATGGTTCTGTAATCGACACGATTCAACCAGATGAAACTAATTGCCTTGCCCAAGAAAGTAGCTGCATTTGTCGAAACGAAAGCATCGTCCAAGAAATGGTTTTGAGCTTGAGAAATGTTGAGAGTGGGGAAATAGTTGTGGAAATTGAGTGGGTTGATGTTATTGGTTGCAAGGGATTGTCACATCTACAACTTTAGGTGTGCTTCCACCAAATCCCTAAGGAAGCGTTCAAATCTTGCATGCAACTCCCACATGATGTATGGTAATGTACTGTGATCTGGATGTTCAATGGATTATGAAATTTACGTCATATTTTGAAGATATTATAAATATAGAGCGTTAAAAGGCTTATGTTAGATTTCTGGAAGTCTAACAACCAAAATCGTGTTGGTATTTCCTTTTACATATTAATTATTTTAAAAACTTACATGATGATCTATAATCGAAAAAAAATACAGTATTATTTAATTATAAAATTAAATAACTATTGTCTTCTTATATCTTTATAAAAAATATCAGGTTGAGTAAGCGGAAAATTAAGAAATTTTTTTAGAGTAATGTTTTGTTGATACTAATATATGACATTACCTTCATTTGACACTGTTTATGTGGTAAAAATATAATATTTTAATTCAGCGTATACAGTGATAGCGATTTGAAACTTCAAATCCAAAAACCCAAAAAACATTGGTGCGTTCACTCTCTTTGCATCTTTTCGTCTTTCTCCTCGCACAAACTCTTTTTGCGTCCTCTCGTCTCCCTCGTCTTGTCTCCCTCCTCTCACCGTGATCTTTGTGTCTTCGTGTGCTATATTGGTTTAGGGATCGTCATTATTGGCGCATTAGTTTAAGGGTTGTAGTTCAATGGTGTTGTTACTGTGAAGGAGTGGTGGGTTTAGGGTCAATGTTCGTCTTTTATTGTTAGTTTTACAGTTTTGTTCTTCGTTGTTGATGGAAAAGCAAAAGGTTCATTTTTGACGTTTGATTTTCGTTTTGGGGTTTGTGGTGGTTGAAGTAAAGGTTTGTCTTTTATGTGATTTTTGATGGAAAAAATGTTTTTATTATTGGTTTTACAGTTTTGTTCTTGGTTGTTGATGTAAAAGTAAAGGTTCATTTTTTGGCGTTTGATTTTTCGTTTGGGGTTTGGGGTGGTTGAAGAAAAGATTCGTCTTTTATGGGGATTTTGTTGAAAAGGGACGACATTTTTTATGATTTGTGATGTTTGAATGTTTTTGTTTCTTTTGTGTATGGTGTTGTGTGTTGATTTGACATAGTCGACAAAGGTTCAACTAAGGTGTCCCTTGATTAAAGAAGGGGTAACCAAAGGTGTTTTGTAAAATAATATTAGTGGTTGTGTCACTGCTAACATCGCTAAGGAAAAATATCACAAACATACAAGAGTCGTCAACTGCAGGACATGCAACATCAGGAGTTACCCATGTTTTTACAAGGGGGCACCTCACTACAACATTTGGCGACTAAATTCAGAAGTGTTGATGAGGACCGTTTGTGCATATTAAGTTCCTACCTTCTTCAGTTACAACCATAAGAAAGATGTATGAGTCTTTGATGAACCAAAATATGTAATATTGATATACCTGTGTGCATGAATACTGGTTCTGATCCGAAAATACATAAGGGGTTACCCATGTTTTGATGAGGGTACACCACAATAAAACTTTTGACGACTAAATTCATACGTGTTGATGATGACCATTTTGGCATATTAAGTTCTTACATTCTTCAATTACAACCATAAAAAACGTGAATGAGTCTATGATGTACCAAAATATGTTAAATTGATATACATGTGTCCATAAATACCATCTATAAGCTTGCAATATATCAGGGGTTTTGGACAATAAACGCAAGATCATACGTACGGATTGTCAAACAAAATGATAAAAATATGTGAACGTGTGATCGCAATCTTTTCCTATTTCAAACTGTTCACCTTCTTGAGTGAATGTATGTGTACAAACCTAATTTTATTAAAATTTAATGTCATTAAATTCTGAATCCACCCAATTAAAATTAATGCAATTTACTACTCATTGTTAAAATTAATGCAATTTACTATTCATTATGAAAAGTCTCTTCTGTTGCTCTCCACCAGTCTCTCTCTTATATTGTTATGCACATTCACTCCTCATTCTTAATTGGATTTGATTTCAAATTTAATTAAAATAAAACTAAATTAATTTAATTAAGGAAAATGAAGAGTCTTTACACGTTTACTCTTTCTTGGGTTTCATTTCAAATTCAATTAAAATAAAATAAATTACTTTAATTAAGGCAATTTTAACGATCTCTTCCTCTTATTGACCAAATAATAATGATTAATCACGTATTCCTTGACCAAATTATGTTCAATTGTCACCTGTGTGCATCAAAACTGGTTTTCACCTAACAAAACTTCAGGGGTTATCCCTTTTATCATGAGGGGATACCTTAGTTCAAGTTTTGGGCTCTAAAGTCATATGTTTCAACATTTCACACATAATCTAATAACAAGTACCAAAATATGTACGTGTGAGAATAAATTTGTTACATTGCATAAATCCATGACATTTAGATTCAATTTCATGCAGTCACAATAAGTTTATCTAAATTTGTTCCATTACATAAAAACAACAATCAAATTTTACAACTTTTTAAATCCCTTGTAGCAACTCTTGCAGACCTTCTTCTTTTCTTAGGATATTCAACCCAAGGAGTTCTTAATTTATGAGATATAATACGTTTCGTCGCTACATGCTTAATTCTTCCAACCGAACGACTATTGGTATTTGGAACAGATGGGGATGCTGCTGGGGTTGTTGTTGGGGATGGTGTTGGGGTTGCTGCTGGGGATGGTGCTCGGTCGCCACTACTACAAAACACTATAGGTTAGTCGCCAAAACAAAAACAAAGGTGTCCCCTCATTATAGAAAGGGTAACCAAAATTGTTTTGTAAAATAATTAAGTCATTGTCACCTTACAAAACACCAGAGGCTACCCCTTTTGTAATGAGGGGACACATTAGTTCAAGTTTTGACAACACAAGTCAGATATGTTATGTGTTTATGTGTTTCCAAACTCTATCAATCCACAACCTACTAATCAAATACACCTCATCTAACTTTTGAGTTTTTTTCCCTAGAAAAGTGTTTCCTAAATTTCCAAACCTTATTAATCCATAGCCCAATACTAAAAAATGACTATTCGTGTAACAATATTGAGTTGTTTTCACAAATAAAATATTTTCGCTTTCAACAATGCCGACCTAAACCCTAAAAATCAAAACTTTACACAACGAAACAACACAAAAACACATTAACAACTTACAAAAACGATTCGCAGAAGTTGTTTTCAACAATAAAACATTTTTGCTTTCAACAATGCCCATCTAGACCCTAAAAATCAAAACTTTGCACAACAACAAACCTCAACGCACAAAAACACAATAACTACTTACAAAAACGATTTGCAAAACTACCCAGACGTTGTCGCAGACGCAGAACCTCAACCTCTCATCTCCAAACAAGCAACCGTAGCTCTCAATTCGCAGTAAAACACACAAGCTCTCACTTTTTCTTTTCCACTCAGATCTGATTTCAAAAGTTTCACGGCATATTCCCTAAACAAAACCAATTTCAAGATGAAGGGAGAAGATAAAATTACCCTTCTTTATTACGTTCCCTCAATTGACGAAATTATCCTTGCCACGTATGGTAATTGGACAAAAATACCTCGATGTCAAATGGGGGTTAAAAAATATTGGTGTCAACATAACATTACTCAATTCTTTGAGATTATTTTCAAGACATTGTGAGAGACTACTCCGAAAAACAATACCAATTCAATGAAAAAGAAAAGTTAAAATGCATTAGATATGTGCTTTGAACAATAGTTCTTCAACATACATCTTTAGTGTGAAGGAAAAGAAAACCATTTATATATGCTTTTGTTCAAACTAAATAAAGAAAACTATAACTTACGAAAAGAAGAGGAAAAATAAAATTAGTGTGACATAGATGAGTGATGAGTAATATGAGTACTCTTTAATCAAGTTCCTTCTTGCTAACATTGAGCATTTTTTATACTAGTTATTTTTTATTTAATTTTAAGTATTATAGACATTAGTCATTTCTAGCACAATATTAGGTATTTTTGACATTAGTCACTCTTGACTCAACACAGATATAAAGTTAGAGTGATCAACAAATTACTAGGCAGGAATGACCACGAATAAACGTTCTTACAAAGTTTTAAGGAACAGAAAAATTCAGCAGATTTTCAACACTTGCAAAATATGACTCACTTTTCTTGTCTTTTTTTTTAAAGCATGTCTTATTATAAGTTTTTGAAAAATAGTCGTTGCATTCTTTCTTTTGGCCGTTGAGTAATTTTGCATTTGTCATTGTCTTCTTTCTTCTTTTACTATCATGTGCTGAACTCTTATGTTGAGAAACATTAAATGCATGGTATGGAGCATTACTTCTTAACACAAACTCTCTAATAGTTGACAATATTTACCTTTCTTATTCGCAAATCCTTTTATACCAAACAATGATTAAAAGTACACACCATACATATAGGCAACTGAGTAAGAGTTTAAACTATCCGTGTTGGAAAAGTTGGTGGTCATTTTAGCTTTAACTCATATTCTAAGATATTTTTGAATGTTGTTGCTTAGTGGGTGTATCTTCCTAGGATAGAAATAAAATACATTTTCTATTTCTCCATACTTAAGCTTTGAAATGTTCTTCATGTGTGTCAACATGGAGTCTTGGTATGTACTTATCATCTGAATAATCTTCATTTAACTTATCATACGAAATGAAATTTGACTTTATCGTTTGTTAGACAAAGCATATGCATTTATGACCTTATCATTCTTCAGACAGACATATACATTTGTAATCTAATCAGCATCTTTCAAACGCAGACATAGATACAACTGCTTTGTGTATTTCAAGCTCTTGATTTATTATTTTTAAGCACACAATCAAAATAATTAGGGTATTGTATTTTTGCTTTAACATGTGAGTTGTTCAATTCTTTGTTTTTCTTCATGTATATGGTTGAAACCATGTATTCTTTTTTCTTATTCTCATATTTTCTTGCTTTCTTTTAGATTATTTTTCATGTTTCTTAACTCAATTGCAAACAACTCACAACTTAGGTTCAATTTTAACTCGAAATCAACTAGCAAGTGTATATATCATGTTTAAGCAAATTATTCAACTTAAAAACTCAAAGAAATTTGTTCTAAAGCTCTCAACCTACTACATGTAATTAAGGAAAATATTCTTCAAAACTTTTCTTAAGAACTAAAAGCACAGAAGAACTCAAATCAAGAAAAAAAAACAAGCCAAATCAATACGGTTTTCATGCTTTTTGACTTAAAATTTTTGCAAAATTTGAAAACTACTTTTAATGGAATTCTGAACATGTAACGAACTAAACAACTTAAAAGAGATTCAAAAAATTAAAAACTAAGTAACACATGTTAAAAAAAAAATTCAAACTATGACAAAAGAAACTAGCAAAACATACAGTAGAGCTTCCTAGAATATGACCATTCAAGGCAATTAGAACTAAAATTTAAATCAACTAAGAGTGAAATTAAACACGGATTAAAGAAACTAAACTATCCTAAACTCAAAGGAATTATAAATAAGACTTCAAGCTAACACAAGAAAAGAAAAGATGACTTATCTATTGTATACCTTCAACTCGACTCTAAGAAAGTTCTTAAACTTTCCAAGTTCCTTGAGGAACTCATAGTTCCCTATTCCAAGGAAAATTTCTAAGAGAGAATGATGAGAAGATTACTTCCATGTTGGCCTTAGAGAACAACAAAAAGCATTTAAGTAATTCAAGTCTCATTCATTTAAAGGTGAGTATACAAAGAAGCAACAAATCTTATTTATTATATATACATAAGCCCCTTATCCTTCACTAACCAACGAATGTGGAACTAAAACCTAAGCAAAAAGAGGTTTGAAGCATGAAAGAATTCGACACACATCTCCCAGGCATGAAGCACCCAAATTAGTCAATTTTAGGCTTATTCCAAGTGGTGTGCAACTCCTATCTTCCTCTCTTGTATTGACTAGGGTACTAGGTTTCAAGGGTTATTTGGTCATCCAGCATGGCTGAATTGGAGGTCCAATTGTGGCCAAAACAAGGCCCACATGTTTCTCCATAAAATCTTACAAAACTATAAAAGAAATTACAACTATATAGTTTCTACAATAATGAGAAGAAAGAACAAAGAAATAAAGTCTTAGTATTCTACTCTTCGAGTATAGAGTCTTCCTCCAAGAGACTTTATCTTCTTCTATCCCCTTAATTAATGGTTTTATAGCTGGATTATCTCCATCACACCCTCTGTAGATTCACCATCCACCATAGCGAGTAACAATGTTGAGGTGTGATAACTAAGATATTTTTTTGTCTTTAACTTCTAACATGAGGCATGGATTTATTATCTCTGCGTCAGATCTAGAGTCGGAGCTTATGTCAGAATAACCTCTCAACTATTTTTCAAACTTCTATAACTAATGGAAAACTAACCTGTGTAGGATTGTTCCGACAATTTCCAACTAAAGAATTGACAAAACAGAAAATGCGGAAGGATAAGAGATGAAGAAACTCCTATCTACCTAAATTGATGCTACAATCCAGAGAAATTGATAAGTAGAGGAAGATCTACTATATTGAATTAGAAAGTCAAACATAAGGATTGAAATTCCTAATGAATAACTTAGAATTCTCACTTTAAGAAATTATTTAAATTCCAAATTTAGAAAATTTTGAGTACAAGAGTCTACAAAAATGCTTATATACTAGGAACCTTGTACTAAAACAAGCCTATTAAAAACTATAGTATATAAAGAGTTTAATTGCATGAAAAATTGAAACACATTCAGGGCCCTATAAAGACACAATACAAACAAACAAAAGTGTTGAATCGAGCGCTTACTGTTCGACCAAAAGTTATAACCATTAGTTAAGGCACAACTCTCTCTATTTAAGAGTGTAGCAGCCCAAACACCATGATTCTATTGTGACTTGATACCAATTGTTGGATTGAACACTTACCACTCAACCAAAAGTTATAGTCATTAGTGAGGACACATGTCTTCTTACTTAAGAATGTAGTAGTGCAAGTCCTAAGATTTAATTGTGACTTGACCCACCTGACTTCTGTCATGGAACAACTGATACCACCCGCAACAAGAAGAAACAATTACAAAGGCCAATAAAGACCCAAAACAAAAAATTACACAAAAATACAAAAAAATTATTCTACCTTGAAGCTTACTTTATGGTCCTTAAGGTCAAATCCATATTCCATCATATCCTCCTTCTTGAAGAAATTTCGACCTCAAATTTACCTTTTTATTACTTACAAATAAACATAAAAGCTTAAGTTCTAAAAGAACTCAAATCTAAAATCATCAAAAAAAAAAAAATCTATCTAAATGGAGATTTGGATATATGAAAGTCAAATCTTTGCAATGTACTAGATGATCTTTCTTTAGGATCAAATACCAACCTGGAAAACACCCCAAACAAAAATAAATGTTCATTTACAAGAATATAAGAAGGACCAACATCCTCACAATCAACAAAATTATAGAATTCTTTAATGTTCATACAATCAAATGAAAAAACAAAAGAACAAATTAAAAACATATTTATTTATTTCCAAGTTTTTTTTTCCTTTTTTCTTTTATCTCCTTTTCTTATCCAAATTGCTTTTGCCATTACTCCTTCATATGCACGTCTTCCCTGGATAACAAAAGAAAATAAGACAAGTTAGTAACCTTTTTCAATGAAAAGTTAGAATCACGATTTAAAGGGGGAAAAGAGTTATAGTTTTGCGGCGTCCTTTAAGGATTCTTTCTCAATCATGTTTGTAAGGGTGCTTATGAGAACTCTTTATCTTCACTTTATTTTTCTAACATTTTTTATTCTTTTTCTCATCTTTTTTTCTACTCTTTTTCTCTCTTTTCTTCATCTTCTTTTTCTCTCATTTCTTTCTCCTCTCTTTCTCTTATTTCTTTCTCCTCTTTTTAATTTTTTTCTCTTGTTTTGCTTTCTTTAATGTATGTAGCTTTTACAATGCTTTCTTCTTTACTTCTTTCTAGTATTTACAATAATCCTTGAGATCTTGATCAGTCATTCGACTTGGATTCCAATTATGATAATAATGAATTTCATGTCCTTAGCCTTCAAATCTGGAGTATTAGGAATACTTGTTTTAATCATTGAAATTGATTTTTTTACCTGTTTGTGTTGCTTTCTCTATGATAATAAATTTTGTTGTTTAGCTTTATTTACATATTTTACCAAAGTCAAACTTATACCTACAATAAAAGTTAAAAAAACAAGAATTAACACAAAATAAAAAAAACAATTAACACAAGTAATATAAAAAAATAAGAGGGACCTCATTATTCAATAAGTGTTTACATTCAATTCACTTGTGTATCACTCTTAAAAAGTTATTTACTTTTACTCAAATTCTTTTTTAGTTCTTAAGAAAAACTCTTAATCAACCCATCAAGAATTTTACATTTAAAATGAAAATATAACAAATTTAAACTCAACTTAGAATGTCAAGAAAATAAAACTGGAAGATAATACAAAAGAAATTTAAAAACAAACTAAATAAATTAAAGAGTAGTGACAAGATCAAGAATTTAGAAAGAGAAAGGTACTTTAGCACACAAGAATAATCTAAATAATATATCTAGAATTACTACTAGAAAATTGTAAAAGTAAGCAAGCAAGGTAAATAATCAGTAAATAATATATTTAGAATTACTACTAGAAAATTGTAAAAGTAAGCAAGCAAGGTAACTCTAAGAAACAGTACCAGGATGTGCACTATGTAGTGTCCAAGCACCAGATTTCGCTGCAGTTAAAATACTGTGCCAGCTGTTGGTTGTCGATTTTTAAAGCACAAATTACTGCTCCATTTTGCTGCTATACCCAGCCCTTATGCTGCATTTACAACTAGAATTCTACTCATCAATGCTTGGTTGCAGCTTCAACAATCTAACACCAAATTCAGCTGCACAAGTTCAGCAGTTTTGCACCAATGCTAGCACCGGATAACAAATTGAGTGAAAAACTGAATTAGATCACGTTGAAGCTTTTGGAAATTTCTGGAAAAATCAGTGTAGTAGTGCAATGAATAGGTGGCTGCAGCTGCACGGTTACCAGCCAGCAGAAATCAGCTGCAACCAGACCAATTTATTTGCAGAGTTTGAGATCCAAATGCTGAACTCTGATCTCGAAAAACTGTTCGAGAAAAAAAAGTAACTTCATTGTCATCAACTCTTTCTCAGATTCTCTGTTGCACTCTAATTTGATTAAGGTGCAACACTGCAACTCCAAAGCAAGCTTCAATTCTTAAGCTCCGATTGTTCACTAGCTGCTTGAAGAAATGATTCCGCAAATTCATCACCATCTCATTTCTGAATAACCAATTCGAGAGCAGCTGCTTCACCAACCTGCTGTATTGTCACCATCTTTGCTGGAGCCAAATCACCAAATACACCGGTTGTTTGAAGAATTTTTTTCTTCCAATTACAGAACAAGCACAGTGAAAGATTCAATTACTTCCACCAACAAACTCAGCGCCAATTTTTATTGAGATTGTAGGGCCTTCCTGTTAAGAAGAAATTACACATTTAATGTGATTTATTTCTCTCAATACTATTGAATTGAAATATAAAATATATTTTCATTATTTGTATTTTAATTTGTAATTCTCACGTCAACTGATGAATCATGACTGTAAATATTATGTGATGAGACAAATGTACACCTTATTCGCAAACAATATTGATCTATGAAGGAAGCTAATATAGAATTAGCTTAAATACTTTAGTTAATAAAGTGTAAATTTTTTAGATTAATTAAATATTTTAATTGTAGATATTCAGTGACTCATCCAGTTTGAAGAAAAGATTTACTCATCTTCATATTTTTAAGTATTTATTATATAGCTTGTACGTTTTTTTTTTTTTTAGTTTTTATCTATGGTAGCTTTTAAATTTATGTAACTACTTATCATTTTATGACAGTTCTCCTCTTTTCCTTCCTC
>Ga0123340_1004060_pt1 | contig 13815 bp, 13 predicted proteins | sample SirMexnodulemix_FD_89961 | JGI IMG/M metagenome (GOLD analysis project Ga0123340, IMG submission 89961) | Root nodule microbial communities of legume samples collected from Mexico - Siratro Mexico nodule mix | ecosystem: Host-associated > Plants > Roots > Nodule | place: Mexico: Nepantla... | reverse complement strand
TGGTCGTTTCACTGTTCTGTTCTGGATCTGAAAAGGTTTTTGCGTTTAGGGTTTGATTTCTGTTGGTTTTGAAGTAAAGTTTGTTCTTTTATGTCATTTACATGATCGTTCTTGGTTCTTGGTGGAGAAAAGAATGTTTTTTGTAAGTTTTTTAGGTTTGTATTGGTTGAATCTGTTTGTTTTGGCAACCGATGAAGACGTTTGAGTTGAGTCGCCATAACATGAACTAAGGTGTCCCCTCGTGAATACATGGGTAATCACAGATGTTTTGTAAAACTAAGTGGTTGAGTTTACAGAACATCATTTGCATACAGATTTATATATTTGCATGAATCTGCTGTTGTATTTCGTGTTATATTATGCTGACATGGTCTTTACAGGTGCACACTGCTCAATCTGGTGGATTTGTGTCACTCCTTACATTGCTAGGAAACTCACAGGAGTCATCATCAATGACTATTTACCAAATCTTTAACGAAGGGACACCTCAGTAGACGTTGTGGCGACTAAATACAGTGCGACCATTTTGGCGTTTTAAGTTTTAGTGTCCTTCACTTACAACCCTGTGAATTGCTTTGATGGCCCTTTTATGTACCAAATTTATGCTAAATTGACACATTTGTGTACAAATAACAACTGTCAATATACTGAAATCACGGGTTACCCATGTTTTCACGAGGGGATACCTCAGTTTAAGTTGTGGCGACTAAGTGCAGTACGATCATTTTGGCATTTCAAGTTCTTGTGTCCTTCACTTACAACCCTATGAATTGCTTTGATGACCCTTTTATGTACCAAATTTATGCTAAATTGACACATTTGTGTACAAATAACAGTTGTCAATGTACTGAAATCACGGGTTACCCATGTTTTCACAAGGGGATACCTCAGTTTACGTTGTGGCGACTAAGTACAGTACGACCATTTTGGCATTTCAAGTTCTTGTGTCCTTCACTTACAATCCTATAACTTGCTTCGATGACTGTTTTATGTATCAAAATATGTTAAATTGACACATACCTCTGCATAAATAACAGCTCGAAACTTACTAAAATCAAGTGTTACCCATGTTTTAACAAGGGTATACCTAAGCTCACGTTGTGGCGATTATGTGCAGTACGACCATTTTGGCATTTTAATTTATTGTGGCATTCACTTACTAAACATGTGGGGTTACCCATGTTTTAACGAAAGTACATCTCAGTTAATGTTTTGGCAACTAAGCAAGACCATATTCAATAGGACCACATTGGCTTCACCTGACTAAATTATATTCAATTCCCTCACCTCTGGGCATCAAAACTTTCAGCCATTATATAATGAGGGGATACTTTAGTTTAAGACTTGGCAAAAGAAGTCGCATGTTTCACAAAATTAACAAATATGTAACTAACAATTTAAAGCAATATAATGCAATAACAATTTAATTTGTTCCACAAAATATCTGTTCAATATACATTAACAACAATTAATTGTTAAGACTTTTTACAACCCTTGCACCAACCCTTGCAGACCTTCTCCTTTTCTTAGGATATGTGGTAAAAGGATGTCCTAATTTAGAACAAGCTTCCTCTTTACTACACTCTTGATTCAAGTTCTTCTGGGTGCTTGTGCCTCTGTCTTCTGAGTTGTTGTTGTGGTTGGTGCTGGGTTTCCTGTTGGGGTTGTTGCTGCTGGGGTTCCTGCATTTGGGGTTGCTGCTGCTGGGGTTCCTGCTTCTAAGGTTGCTGCTGCTGCGGTTGCTGTTGGAGGAGGGGCCATGTCATTTGAAGTTTCTGATATTTGTTTATCATCCACCAATTTTCTAAGCTCAATAATCTCCCTTTGAAGCTCCCTAATACTATCCTCTTGCACTTGGATAATATGACGTAGTTTTAAAAGATCAACACGATCTTTCTGCACATGATGGTGGTCTTTTTTATTTTCATTTGGTTTACCACCACCACCTTCTACAGCTTCTTTCACAATGTCGTATTCAAACTCTTTATTTAACACTGCCAGTTCAGCAACGACCTACTCATAGTAAAAATTAGAACACATAAAAAAATAATGTAAACATCATTACACCTCAATATTACACTTAAAACACTTACCAAATTAGTATTGAATGTTGAACGAACTATGCTATCCACAATTTTCACATCCTTTCAATAAAGGATGCGGGAAATTTACCCCTTATTTTCCGTTTTTTTTTCGGAATAACAAATGTTCACACGCTCAAATCTATGACACAAATCATAACAACAAAAGATCAAAAAACACAACTTAAAAGTTATTACGAACAATATACAGTAGCACTTTTGAACTTAATATAGAGTTTACCTGCAATAAGTATGTACACCCAACAATATACACATTTGAAGGCGCTGACACTTTCTGAACTGATGCAGCACCTTCACATAAACTTCGTACCAAGTATTAACAGACAACACCACTCCAATTGCATTTACATAAATCACCTAAGTTGTTATCCACAACATTAAACAATCCATTATGTATAGTACCCTTTGTGTTTGACAAAAAAAATTCACATAAACCTAACAAAATATACAATTTACAAAAATCTACAACTACTGAATCATTGACATGTTTAAGTAATTCATCATTAAGCATTGTAATATTAACACGATCTGAACCAAATAAACTTCTCAGATTGCCACCACTTGTTTCCTTTTCTATATCCACTTTATGTCCACAAATTCAAAACCTAACCCTACATAAACATCAAGTAATGTAAAAGAAACAATTTCAGACCCAATTTCAAAACCACAGTCTTTCTCAATAAATCTAAAACATAGCTCATTTACAAGCATCCTCCTCATTTGCAGTTCTCTATCAACTGTGAGGAGCCAACCAAAAAGGGTGCCCTTTATGCAAGCCTTATGCTCATCAGTTAAGATGTTGTTCACCTTCAGCAGATATTTAGTCCTGCAACAATGGCGGACACGCGTGCACTCCTACATATAATTAAAGCAGAGAATATAGACATTACATGACAATATATTTCACTATAAAAAACAATTATACAGAATACAAATCAAACCTTATTCTCTATTTCGAATAGTTCGTGAATAACAACACCGGATGATGTCATTTGTAATCCTGTAAAAACCTAAACAATTCAATAAGACCAACTAACATCAAACGTGCTATGGAAACAATTCATTTAATGAGGTCACACCCTAGTTACAGTTATGACGACACAACGCATGAACACATGAACAAATTAACATATGTGACGTTTGTCGCCAAAACTATAACTAAACTGTCACCTCATTAATGAATGGGTTCTGCAAAAATTTCTCCTCTACATCATTCCAGCTTGTCAGACTCGGATTGGGATGGGACTTCAACCATTCTTTTGTTTTACCTGCTAATGAAAAAGGAAACAAACGTAGCTAAGCATATTCAGTATCACCTTCTTCAAACCCCATAGTTCCAACAAGCTCATAAAATGTGGCAAGATGAGAGTATGGATCTTCATTATCCATCCCTATGAACTGGTTGGCACTAATCAGATTGAGGAAGGTTGCCTTCATTTCTACATGTCGAGTAGTAGCAGGCATTGCTATGCTAGAGAAATGTCTTGGCCCTTGCTACATGGCATAATTCCCCAAAGTTCTTCTAGGTGGAGGCGGTGGTGGAGCTCTGTCTCTTTCAGCCATATCCTCTTCTTGATTTACTTGAATATCTCTGTGAGGGCTGGCAGAAGGTTCTCCTCTTGCTCCTTGCTTTGATCTCTTTTTCCTTCTACAGTTGTTCCGAGCTGTCTTTTCCATTTCTGAATCAAACTGCAGTTGATCTCTAGGAACCTTTCCTCTCAATAACATAAATTAGGAACAACTTAAGCAAGAATTAATACAAAACGATTAGTAATTACTAAAACAAAAAGAAAACAAAAGACAAAAATAAAAATAACAAAAGTAAAATAAAAAAAATAAAAAATATTCACAATACTTAATGAGCTATGTTCTCAAATTCAAAAACAATGATTGTTCTCCGGCAACGGCGCCAAAAACTTGTTAAGACTTTATTCGGCAAGTGTACCGAGTCACAAGTAATATAGATTTATAAAGTAAGGATGTCGATCCCACAGAGAACAGTTTTGTTTTAGAATTTAGCGTCATTACTCACTAAGTAAATAACAGTTTCACGATGATTTGATAATAATTTGAGTCAAGAAACGTAAAAGAACAATTATAAAAAGGAGTTTGCAAGATCTAGAAGGACTTTGGGATTGAACTTCGTCTCTTTCCCTCATTCATATTTTGAAATTGATAATATACAATATTAGTAACTACTCACAATTGATGCACATATAAAAATCATTCACACCGATTTCTCTGATATGAAATTCATAAGCAAATTTCCTAAACACTCATTCCTCAGCTATTTAGTAAATTACCTAGCATTAAGAACGAATGTTATACACAATCAATATATCGAAACCTATTCCTAGTATTCCAATATATTGAGTATTTTCATCTAGGTCGGAAACTTAAAAGTACTTTCCAGTTAAGTTTAAGAATCAAAATCAAGACTCTATTGATCAAATAAAATCTAGCATTAAGCACACGATGAAAAATACCAACGGAGTAGAAACTGAATATTATATTTAAAATCACCAAAATACAAATGAGTTCAAGAGGTTACATTCAATCCCAAAGATACGGAACTTAACTACCCATGGTAGCCATTACACTTCAAAGAAGAAAGATTGCAAAGAAAAGCAGGAATTCTCAATAATTCTTGTTCTTAGACGGCTCTCCAGTTCCTCCAAATCCAGCTCTCCTTTCTAAAACCCTAAAATCTTCTTTTAAACGCGTTCTCTCGAGTTTAGGATAAGTGACTTTTCGCTCGGGTGAAAACATCTCGCTTGGGCGCAAATTTGATGTACTTTCTAGACTGATCTCGCCCAGGCGAAACCATCTTCGCCCGGGTGAGATACTCTGCAGTTGTCTCGCTCCAACGTCGCCTGGGCGAATTTTCCTCTGCAACTTATATACATTCCTCAACTACTTTCATCTAGGCGAACTTTCCTCGTTTGAACAAATCTTCTTTTCATACAACTTCCAAGCTCTAGTTTCCTTCATTTTTATCACCTGAAATTCAAAATAATTAAGATCAAATGTCTTCTTACTCAAATGAACAAAGTAAATCCAAAAAATTTCAATTCAGAGGTGATTATTATCTTAAAGATCACTTAAGCCCACAAATACTCGAATTTATAATGTATAAAAACACTAAAAATTGGTACTTATCAACTCCCTCCAAACTAGAATCTTGCTTGTCCTCAAGCAAAGTAATTGGACTCACAAAATATTTTCCAAAACAAAAATAGTGGTTGCTCAAAAATCAGACCCATGGTTCAATCATCAGACAACATTCATTTTCAAAACAAGAATTCAATATAACAGAAATCAGATATTCTAAGTCAAATCAAAACAGGAACAAGACACAATCAATCTACAAGAGAAACAACTCAAACAAAGACATGATAATGTAATTGAGAAATTTCTCTCTTAATATCTCACAGGATAGTGTCTCTCTCAACTTCCACTAACTCTGAACAAATGAAAGTTGCCTTTTATTTTTAGTCAAATCACAAGCACAAAATCAACATGGATCTTAAGGTCTTTTAAAGGTTGTAATGAGGCTGGGCTATCAAGAACATTGGTTTTTCAGATAACAAAACACATACTTCAAACAAGGAGAATATATCTACAAATGAGACAAAATTTCCCTTAGAAAGAATTAATCTACCAACTCTTGATTTCATCTAACCATTTTTTTTTTAGTAATTCACTTCTTTTTTTTAGTAGAACAAAAGGGTGAATTATCTAACCCATTTCTTTACATAACCAGTATCTCAAAGCTAAATCAACCCTTTCCATTATGAAAATTGCACTTATGTTCTCCTTCTTCAAGCATACTATAAGGGTGGAAAATAAAATATCAATTGAAGGTTAGGTTGCATCAAAGAAAATTTCAGCTCAAAGAGTTATTAAAAGAATTGGTTATAAACTATACTTGGTTGGCTTTTTGGCTCTGGATTGAAATATCTAAATACAAAAAATGCCTTAATCATCTCCAAGTTTTCATATGTGAAGTGAAATAACACAAAAAATCAGGCACCAACAACTTATACATTACTCAGTGAAACTCTCAACTTTTAACTGTTTTAGGATTCACAACTCACTTGGCTAATTTGTTTTAATTCCTCAATTTTTATCCAGCCTTGTTCTAGTCATAACCCTGTTCAATTTTCATGCATCAATCACCCACTTAACTCAAAAATTCTAATCTTATAAAAATTTTCAATAATAAACTGACCTGACTTAGAATAATCATGAGTTTAATTTCTACTCAACCACATACTTAACTAACTATCACACGTCACACTTATAGAGAGTTATAGTCATAGCAAATTACAATACTAAGATTACACAACATAATTATATCAAGATAAGAATCAGTTTCCCCTCATAATTCGATCCAAACCTGTATCAAACTCTGCATCCTGATCCTCTGGTGCAATTGTAGAAATGTTTGCTCCACCTCTCCCAGAAAAATGAGGCATGTCCCCAGGCCATGCAGCATACTGATTAAATTCCTCAGGAGTCATCCACAGATTTTGTTGGCCTTCAGGAATGTCATTATACAACTCCTGATGAGTATAAGTGTTTGTCTTATGAACTGAGCTAATTTGTGAAGTCATATGATCAAAATATATCTTATTTGCTCTCTGTTCCTGTTCAAAATATGCTCTATCTGTCTTTCGGTCCAGCTGCATCTGTTCCATAGAAGCTCTGATGACTGACAGGTGGTCATATATCATAGCATTAGTGGGCTGAGCAGCTGAAGATTCTCCATGCTGAAACTACTGCTCTTCCACATGAGGAGGAGATGGTGGTTGTTGAGCCTCGTAGGGATTCTCCTCAGAATTCACACAAAACTGCAAGATATACCTTGCATCTATGATAGGTCTAATCTTCAATATAGGGTTGACCTCAACACTATGCGATGCACATAATGTTGTTATCAATGCAGAAAAGCCTAGAGATCCTTTGGCTCCTTCATTTCTGGGATTGATCTCTAGGTTAGCAAATTTGTGTATCTCATCAGATATAATCCTGGCTACATTCACCGAATAGTCCTCTCTCAAGATTGAATATACCAAATAGCACCTAGGCATATTCATGTCTGACACATGCCCTATGGGTACTATATTTGTTAGAGTAAATGTCATCCATATCTGAACAATTGTCTTCATATCCTTTCTTTTGATCCTAAGGGGTTTACCTGTAGGTTCTACTTCATATCTCCGGACCCTCAGGCATAAAGCTCTTGATACCACAGTATCATCAAAACCATCATACCTCTCCTCAACCTTTGATACATGCACAGATCATCATCACGAAACTGGAGAGGATTACCAAGAAAGTTGTTGATGGACTGAGGGTCAAATAGCACCCATATCCCTCTGACTCTGGATCTTCTCTCTTCTACAGGCTGTCTCTCCCCCCAAACATTGGCATAAAATTCATAAACGATCTCCGGATCAAATTTGAGAGGTGGACTAGCAAGAGTCATCCAATTCCTTCTCATGAGGCCCTGTAAAAATTCATCATACTCCCCTTTATTCAATTGCACTCGTCTCTCAGGAATGAATGACCAGCTTTTGATGTTGTCATGTCTTTGCTTTTTCTCTGCATCTATAAAAACTTGTCCTAAGGACGGATCTCCAGATGAGTCTGTCCTTACTCTCTTGCCCTTAAAAGGGTGATTAGATGCACCTCTGGAGGTTCCCGCTGCAGTTGACTTAGTTCTTCCCATCTGTAAAATACACACAAATTTTCCAAACACTATCAATTATAACAAGTATATACCTTTTTATATTTATCTCTTATTCAATCATTCATAAGGCAAACATTATATCAAACACTTGACATGCAGAATTCCAAACTGTACAAATGGGGTGAACATAATCATTCCAAACCACATATCAATAATAAATCAGTTCTATAACTTTAGAATCAACTGCATTCCTATAAAACATCTTAACAATCATCATGTTTCCAGTCAATCACAACATCCCTTTTGAAAAGAAGAACTAGGGTTTTAACCATCCAAATTGAGCATAGAAAACAAAATCAATAGGTAGAAACTAAAGATAGAGACCAAAAATCACTTACTTCAAGAATTTAGCACAAACAAACGGAAGAAATTGAAGATTGAAGAAGGATTGAGCTAAGGGGGCGCCGAAAATCAAGAAACTCTAGACGAGTGAGCCCTCTCGCTTTGGGTTTCTCTGTTTAAAAACCCTTTCTCGAAACTTTCACCCGACCGAGAGGTTTTCGCTCGGGCGAGGCTGACATGACACTTTGCGTAAGTGAATTCTCGCTCAGGCGAGATCTGGTGGCCCGGGCGAGACAACTCCAGAGAGCACCCTTATTTTCGCTCAGGCGAGATTGGGTCGTCTGGGCGAGATGACTCCATAGAGCACCCTTAATTTTCGCTATAGGCGACTCCTCTCTCGCCCAGGCAAGACCACTCCAGTGGGCACCCTTAATTTTCGCTCTGGGCGACTCCTCTCTCGCCTAGGCGAAAGTTTCAGTTCACAATTTTTAAAATTTCTACACATTGCACAGCTAAAATACTCGCAACTCTTTACAACCCCAAACTTTTTCCAATACTTCTATTAGTGATTCATGGTGCATGCTAGTTAAAACTAAAACAACACAGTATGTACAAATTAAAATAAAAACTCATAAACACTGGGTTGCCTCTCAAGAAGGGCTCGTTTAACATTATATAGCTTAACGCTTGATGATTAATAATTCTTCAGTTGAATCACAGTGACAAGCTTATCAAACTCACAACCAAAGTAATGCTTCAGTCTTTGACCATTTACAGTCGAACTCCTTTGAGTCTGAGGATCTTCCAATTTCACTGCACTATAACGTAAAACTTGCTTGACCCGAAAAGGACCTAACTATTTAGATTTCAGTTTTCCAGGGAAAAGCCTCAATCTTGAATTGAATAGTGACACGGATTGGCCTGGATAGAAGCTCCTCTTCAAAATTCTCTTATCATGGTAGACCTTAGCACGTTTCTTATACAATTTAGACGATTGATAAGCATTCAACCTAATTTCTTCTAATTCACTTAATTGCACCTTTCTCTTTTTTCCAGAAGCTTCAGCATCCCAATTTAGTAACTTTAGAACCAGTAAGCCTTGTGCTCCAGCTCTACAAGAAGGTGACATGCTTTCCCATAAATCAATTAAAAAGGAGAGAGAGCTGTAGGAGTCTTAAAAGCAGTTCTATAAGCTCACAGAGCCTCATCAAGCTTGAGTGACCAATCTTTCCTAGATAAAGCCACAGTCTTCTCCAAAATCTTTTTAATCTCCCTGTTTGATACCTCAGCCTGACCATTTATTTGGGGACGATAGGTTGTTGCCACCTTATGTCTGACACTGTAATGTTCTAGTACCTTCTAGAGTTGGACATTGCAAAAGTGAGAACCGCCATCACTAATGAGGACCCTCGGCGTACCAAACCTACAGAAAATGTTCTTCTTGAGGAATTAGATGACAATTTTGGCATCAGCCTTCTGAGTAGGGATGACTTCCACCCATTTAGAGACATATTCCACTGCTAGTAGGATATACTAATTTGAAAACGAAGATGGTAATGGTCCTATGAAGTCAATCCCCCAGCAATCGAAGACTTCTACCTCCTTGATGTTGTTCAAAGGCATTTCATGCCTTTTGGAAATGCTCCCAGTTCTTTGACAATTGTCACACCTCTTGACATACTCATTTGCATCCTTGAAGAGTGAGGGCCAAAAGAATCCAGCTTGCAGGACTTTAGCAGCTGTTCTTTTTCCATTGAAATGACCGCCATATAATGAGTTATGGCAGTGCCAAAGAATTTTGTTAGCTTCCTCTTGGGAACCTTACATCCTTTTGCATGAGCAATCACTTAAAAGAGTAACCTTTACACGCTTTTCAAACAAAAACAAAATAAAAAATGAACCTTTTGCTCAGACGAAGAACGCAAAGAGCGACCTGAGCACAAAGAGCGACCTGAGTGTAGAGAGCGACCTGAGCGCAGAGAGCGACCTAATCCTCCACTGAACGAGACAGCGAGAGTGCAGAGAGCGAGAGTAGAGAGAGCAAAAGTATAGAGAGCGAGAGTGCAGAGAACGAGAGTGAGATGAAGAGCTCGAGATGAAGAGACTGTGAGAGTTGGAGAGTGAGAGACTGAGAGAGCGGGAGACTGAGAAGATGTTTTTGGAATTCTGAAAATTAGGGCTTCGTAAGCTACTTCACTTTCAAATTTGTCCCAGCCACGTAAGCTACTTTAACACAATTACCCCAATGTCAAATGGGAGTAATCAACCAACGGTGTCAACATAACATTACTCTTGATAGTTTATGTTAAAGACATAGGTCCGAAAATAAATCTCTTTTTTCTTAAAAGAAAAAAAAAACAAGATTCTATCTGTGAAGATCAATAAATTATAATTTTGATATTTTAAAAACTACAAATATCTATGATACTCGTTGATTAAATTTTTTATTGTCAAAATTGATAAATCTTGTTATTATGCAAAAATAGTATATACATGTAAGGAGAGAAGATGTAAAATAGTTTAACATTAGAATATGTCCAGTTAACATGAACTTAAATAAAACATCTGACATAATTTTTCTGTCTTTTATTTTCCATCTTAACAAAAAAAAGTACAAAGTGCATAACTTCCTTCTATTTTCCATCTTTTAATTTTCGGTAGATGACGAAAGATGGCTATATATAAATTTTGTATTACAAACTTTAATTGAGTCTCTTAATTTTTAAATCAACACTAATTTGATTTCTTTTCTGAAATTTTCTGATAACGTGATTTGTATCAATTGACAAACAAATCAAATTGATGTTATTTTAAACTTTTAGTAATATATAGAGTCAAATCAAATGAATTATATAAATGTAAAACCAAAACCATGTTCTAATATAAATATTAATAAATATTTTTTATGATAATTTTATTATATATTATGCTACTACACTCTTAAGATTGTATTCCAACTGAATTTATACTCTTAAAAATATTATATTCAAAGAGAGTGAGAAGAAAATATAACCGTGGAATATTTGTTATAAAAAATAATAATATACTATAGGACAATCATTGTTATAAGATGTCATTACATCTCCTTCCAAGCATATAGCATATTTATCTTTCCTCTTCCACATTTCTTTCAATATTGTTTCTCTCTTACAATTTTTCGAATTTGATACACTAATCACTGGAATTTTGATACGCTAATCTCCGCTATCACCCAATTCAATAAGATCTTCATATATATTTCGTTCTTTTTTTCTTCCAACCTTTACTAATTTGATGTTATTTAAGTTATTTCTCAAGTTTTTCTCCCTTTTTAAACTTTTCAACTTTTCATCTCTTAAAGAAAATCAAACAAGGTCATATCTCTTTTTAATGGCTTTTTAATGGCAGATGGAGTGAAAACAATTATTTAAAGTAAACATTAAGTATCAATTATAAATTCTATCATAATTGAGGTACATATGATGTAATTACAAAATCTTTTGTGTATAAAAAATCAACCCAATCTGAGATTATCTCTGAGTGTAAAAACACAGTAAGTTGTTTGTTGATTTGTATTAACGGTTGAAAGTCAGGCACAAACTCCACACCAATGCTATCATTGACATTAATCGTGAGATGTCCCCAATTCAAAGGGAGATGATGGAGACAACTCCATTCAAATGGCTCTTGTGCTTGGAATAGCCACTGCATATTTGTTGTTTTGCGGGAACTGATTAGCAGATGGTGTAGTGCAGACCAGATGGTGTAGTGCAGACCAGCGTTTCCGGATCAGGGAATTTTTAACCCCATTTTCTTTGTTTGAAGTATGCATCACATTGGGACTGGGTGTAACTAGCGAGGAGGTTATCCTTGAATATGGTGATGCTGCTTTCATGAACCGCCTGTTTAATAAAAGTGAAATTACCACAAATTTGATGTTTGCAAAGCTGCGTGATTCTGATGTCAAGAAGGATGAAAATGTCAAAAACTTCTGTAGACTGTATATAATACTTGCACTTGTAACATTTTATTTTCCCGATCTTCGATAACTATTAATGCACTTCCTTTTCATTTACTACAAAATTACATAATTTAAATATGTATAGGTGGGGAGCAGTACCCACAACATAGCAATGTTAATTTGTCGGGCTGTGTTGCTGTCTTGAAGGTTAGTATTAATGATTTTGCAGTGTAAATTATTATTCATATGTTTGTTTTACAAACCATATGTTTGTTTGAAATAATTATGGGTAGGACAACAAGTAGGATTAGGATGCAGTTCACAATTTTCAAAAATGCTTAGATGTCATTCCATTACTATGAGATCTTCGAATATACGTTCTGCTTTATGGTTTATGGATTTGGGCTGATGGACAGAAACAAATCACTCTGGTCAGGGCTCAACCTAGTGATGGGCAAAGGGAGGTCTCACTGGTCAGGCTAAGCATGATATTGTTGATGATATTGTTGAGGGAGACATCACTGATGTTGTGCATAGCGAGGTGTAAGAGCTAAGCCTGATGTTGTGCAGGCTGAGATGACTCTAAGAGGCCCAATCCTATTGATAGGTAGAGGGAGTTCGTTCGACTCAGGCTGAGTCTGATGTTGTGAAGATGTAACTTATAATAAGACCTACAAATTATATGAAAATTTATACAAGAAAATTTTCTTTTATTTTACTTTATTCAAATAGATCTTCCTTATCTATTTTATTATTGTTTTAAAAGTAAATTATTTAGATTTACTCCAATAAATAAATAAATATATTTATATATATATATATAATAATAATAATAATTGATTAGATTCTAGTATTTTGAATTGGTATAGTTGCTACAAACGAAAGGGGAGTTTTGGTTTAGAAAGGAGCAGTGCCTAATTTGGGCTTATTTGGGCTTAATTAGGCTTTCGGGTCACATATCCAAATCCAAAAAAAAACCCTAGAATTGGTGAAGGACTGCTTCTTCCTGCACCTCCATATCATCTTCCTGCACCTCCATAATTTTCAAAATTCCAATAATAGACACGAGGAAATTACAAATTTAACCCTGCTGCTATAAAAGAAGGTTTTCATGAAAGGGGTGCGGTGCATTTCTGAACATTGGTGGAAGGTATCGCAGTGGTGGTGGGAGGTTCCTACAGTGTTGGAGTGGGGGGTTGAAGGCAGTTTGGGTAGCTGTCGGTGGTTGTGGGTGGTTGAAAAACAACCACTGTCGTCTTCGTCGAGGTATCTGTTATTCATTTTTTCTGATTTCCACGGATTGTAGAAACCGTAGAAGTTTAGTATTTACGAATTTTGTAAGCCGTAAGTTTAAAATCAATATTTATGCCTCTTACGGATTACACAAACTGTAATTATTTTAACATTTGTAAGAGCTTACGGTTTATACAAACCATAAGTGCATAGGTGTATAAGAGAATTCTACGGTTTGTAGAAATCGTAAAAGTAATAGACATTACGATTTGTAAAAACCGTAAAAACATTTGCATTTTTTACTCCTTACGGCTTCTACAAACCGTAGAACTGTCTATGGTTTGTAGAAGCCGTAAGAAGCAAAAAAATGCAAATGCTTATACGGTTTGTAGAAACCGTAGGTAGTTCAAATTTTCTCTTCTGCGGTTTGTACAAACCGTAGAACAGTAGAAATTTTTTTCTTCTGTGGTTTGTAGAAACCGTAGAACAGAAAAAAAAAATTT
>Ga0123340_1004059_pt1 | contig 13816 bp, 7 predicted proteins | sample SirMexnodulemix_FD_89961 | JGI IMG/M metagenome (GOLD analysis project Ga0123340, IMG submission 89961) | Root nodule microbial communities of legume samples collected from Mexico - Siratro Mexico nodule mix | ecosystem: Host-associated > Plants > Roots > Nodule | place: Mexico: Nepantla... | reverse complement strand
TGTTGGCATAAAAAGAAAAGCCATGTGCAGCAACAGCAGACATCATCATTTGCTCATCATACCAACTCTTTGTGGCTTCATCAAAAAGGGTCATTGGAGGCTCCATAATACCCTGCACATTATATGATGCTTAAGGTGGGAACAATGTAAATGAAGAAAAACATTTTTTAACACACACTTACACATTGTTCTTGTTGGTGATTACGAAACAATAAGTCAGCTTCAGAAATTAGATCGGTCAGCCCACTTGTAAGTTTAAGAACTTGATTAACATTCAGCTGTTCTGAGTTGGCATGCTGTCCTAAATCCTTTTGGCATATACGAAGTTCCCTCCACAATTTTTGTATCATATCCATAGGCACCGACGGACTGGAGTCAAAAAACTTTGAGTTTGATATATTATCAGCATGACTGCACTCATCTATCACATTACTCACAGTTGTGGTTTCCATGTTCCCATCTCTGAAATTTAGCACAGCTGCTTTTGCTGAAGAAGATTCTGGAATTTCAGTATTTGCAAATGGATCAGAATTTTGTGGCAATTTGTCAAATGACTGACAAACACTGAAAGTGATGGGTGTTTGCTCATTATTAAGAGATACTTCTAGTGGATCAGCATGACAGCAAGAAGGCACTGGTCCAGACATTGGCTTTATTCCATTTTGAATTGCTGCCTTTTGAGCATAAGCAGATTCTTTTGAGCATGCATCATAAGCAGATTCTACATATTTATGTCGATCCTCATTGCAGTATGTAAGAGATCTCTTGATTCTCTTTACCTTGGCCGCCGAATAATCAGTATTCATACACTTCACATCTAAATCCTTTTTCCTTTCATTTATGTCTAGCTCTTTGTTAACTGACCCCTGCAAGCACGAGTTTTCATCCATTGTGGATATTGACTTAGCAACTTCCTTTTCAATCAGTTGGGACAACTCTGAAGGATAATTCCAAGGCAGTATCTTTGGTATAATCTGGTGACAAGCCTCAAGATCAAAAGGAAGCGAACCATACACCTTTGGCACTTTCCTGTCTGGACAATAAAAAATGAAAACGTTAGGCTTCTGGAATGGAGACTTACGTTGCATTATTAGCCAATATTAATTAGCTGTGCATGCATATTTACACAATATATATTAGATGACAAACCTCTTTTTTATTGAGTGTATGTCTTTGGGGAATATAGCTCTCAAGATTGACATTAAGAAAGCTCTGATAACCTTAACTGGGACCTTTTAAATTTCTGTCTTAAAAGCCTTTGGGTTTTAGTCATATCGTCTATACATAGATTTCTGATACTTTATCTGCTAAATTTTTTGTTCTGATAAATGTCAAGCTAGCTGGTTTTTTTCTTGCTCTAGAAAGGAAAGGCAATGGGGTCCTTTATCGCCTATACTGTTCTGCTTGGTTGAGGAGGTGTTGGAAGCATTGCTAAGATTGTAGAAGATTGTAATCTTATTTGAAAGGCAGGATCTAGATCTTCTAATTTCCCCACTCATACTCTTCATGATGATGAAAACACGATTTTTTGAAGTCCTACGATGAAAAATCTATCAAATATTAAGAAAGCGTTGCAGTATTATGGTTCGGTTTCTAATCAGATGACTAACTGTGCTAACTGTAAGTTCTACACTAAAAGAAAGTTCCTGAGAAACAGGATTGATAGATTCCGGAATGTGCGTGAGTTTCAATAATAATCTTTTCTTTATATTCATTTAGGTGTGTCATTGTTCAAGAGTAACCTAGGAACGGATTCCTGATATCGATTGTGGATAAGATCAAAGTTAAACCTGCTAAATGGAAAGGCTCTCCTGTTAAACATGGGTTGTGTTCTTCTTGTTAAATCAGTGGTTCAACGTATGCTCTTGTTTAGTTTTCAAATTTATCTTTGGCCTAAAGCTCTCATTAACATTTTGGCATCTCGGTTTTCGAATTTCATTTGGAATGGAGATATCCATCAAACAAAGAAAACTACTATTGCTTGGAGCATTTGGTGGTCTGATGTACAGCAGGAATGTCCAGGTATTAGGCCCATTGTTGAGATTAATGAGGCTAGCATGGTTAAATTATGTTGGGATTTCATTAAGAAGGAGAAGGATTGGCCCAAAATTCTTTCTGCTAGGGCCTAGAAGAAGAACAGGTTTATGGTTGCTTCAGTCCTCTATCTGGTCTAGTATTAAGAATATCCCACCTCAAGTAAAAGCTAATGTAACTTGGCTAGTTGGTAATGGTCATCTATTTAGATTCTGGAAAAATTTGAGGCTACCTGAACCTGTGGCTGACATGATGGGAAATGATTCATCGATACAACCTCTTCTTGAATATCATGTTGCTGATTTTATGAAGGGAAAAGAAGTGGAAAATTTCTACTTTGATACCAATTTTATTTAACAACAGATTTTACTGATTACTATCCCTTTGGATGATAGACAAAATATGATTAGATGAGAGCACACACAAAGTGGAGATCTCTTCCAATTACGCCTATCTTTATATACTTCAGCAAAAGCCTCAAGTTACTTGGGGAAAGCAAATGGAACAAAGCTATTCCACCTTCGAGGACTTCTATTGTTTGGAAGCTTTTACATAATAGGATTCCTACAGATGATCTTCGAAGGAAATGTGAAATTTTTAATGTTACCTTCGGTCCTAATTGGTATAATTCTTGTGAAACTACAGAACACTTTTTTTTTTCAATGTCCTTTGCAGTTAATCTATGGAATTGGCTTGAGAGCATCAATGAGTGATCTTATGAATAGTGTCATGTTATCAGCTATAACTCGTGTTTATAGTTGAGATTTGGAACAGTAGGAACAAAATCAAGTTTGATAATCTGATCACGCCATGTTGGCATATTAAACCTTTTTCTTCTTTTAGACCCTATACCGAACCGATCATCGTCCGAAGTGAGACCATTACAAACTGAGTCATACAATTAATTAGTGTTATGCATTGTATGGTCACTCCCTTCAAACTGTTTTGTTCAGTATGTTGGGGGCTTCTGGTGCACCTTATCTGACATATTCCTTTGCTAGTGTTGACCACACAATCACTTGTATTGAGCTCACTCTACCTCCCTTGGTCCTTGCATCCTCAACTTGGGTACCACCAATCTTTGCTAACAATAAGTCTCTTTTCTCTTCTACTTATTTATCTTTGGTCCACCTTCTCCATTCTTTTTCCATTAACAACGTCCTTTATGTCCGCAGGTTTCTTTTTAATTTATTATCCCTTAGTCATCTTAGCTATTTTCTTAATTGTGTTATTTATTTTACTAAAGATACTACTTTTTTTTTGCAAAATTGGAGTTCAAGACAAATGGTTAGCATCGAATGTGAGTTTAACCGTCTCTATCAACTTCAAACATCTACCCCTGTTGGCTCGTGACGGATTCACCTTCTCTCATCCATGCTTAATTAGGTCATCCTAACCTTGTCAAGTTGCACAACCTTGTCTTGTATTTGTCTTTGTTGTCCACCTTATCATGTGAGTTGTCAATTAGGAAAACATAGTCTATGTTCTTTTCCTAGGAATGTAACAAAGCTTTGCCTCCTTTCGCTTCCGTCCACTCAGATATTTGGGGCCTGAGGTGTGTTACTTTCAGGTTTTAATATTTTGTAACTTTCATTAATAATTATTCTCAATATACTTAATGATTTTGGTGGAGAAAATATATATGGAGCAATTACTTAGGTTTGTTGCTCAAGAGGAGTCTTTTGGCTTGGCATGTCATTTTCACAAATCTTTGTGTGGTCTTAAACAGTCTCCCAGGCTATGGTTTGATAGATTCAATGTAGTAGTTCAAGAGTTTGGTATGACTTGGAGCCAAGCTAGCCACTTTGTGTTTTATCATCATTCAACTATTGGGTGTATATATCTTATATTATATGTTGACGATACTATTCTTACAAGTAGCGATCACCATGTCATGTCACAATAAAGCAACACTTTTGTTATTGTTTTTAGACAAAAGATCTTAGCGGACTTATATACTTATTGGGGATTGAGGTAACACAATCCAACAATGAAATTATTATTTTCCAAAGGAAGTGTGCATTCAATCTCTTAGATAAAATTGGCCTAATGCACTCTAAACCCATTGACACATATGTGGATCCCAATGTTAAACTTCTATTAAGTTCAGTGGGAGCCACTTTCAGATTTTGAAAGATAAAGAGACTAGTTCAAAAACTAAACTACTTTACTATCATTTGACCTTATATATTCTTTATGATCTATGTGGTTGTTATTGTCTTAACTCTCCATGTGAAAGACATTGAAATGAAACGAGTCGCATTCTAAAGTACATTAAAGAGACCTTGGGAACAAGTTGTTATATGGACACTATAGTCATACTTATGAGATAACCAAGTTGTTTTTCATGTTGTCTCAAATCATAAGAGGACCAAACATATTAGGATAGATTGCCACTTTATCTAAAGATATTGTTACTCAATTTGTTAATTCTAATGATTAATTGACAAATATATTTTGTATATGGGTTTGGCCCGCTCCCATGCAATGCTTTGCATGATAATTGTATGCATCTTCCTCAGTTGTGCTAATACAAATGAACATATATCATTTCTCTTTACAAACTTAAAAAATTTTCCTCTCATTTTTACTTTGAGAATATCTTGTCGTATATATCTTTAATGAGACAATTCTTATTGTGATGTATTTAGAGTTGGATTGGGATGTGTATTAATGCAACACGGAAAAGGGACTGCATATTCCTTGAGATAACTTAAGAGGCTTCAAGAAAACTATCCTACGCATAATTAGGAGATGACAATTGCCCTTTTCGCTCTTAAAATTAGGAGACTTTATTTACATGGTTAGACTTAAAATCTATATTTATCATAAAAGACCCATGTATATCTTTTAGAAAAAGGACTTGAACTTTAGATAAAGGAGATAGATAAAGCTCTTGAAAAATTGTGATTATACGATATTACATCATCTAGATAAAGTAAATCCTAAAAAAATATGTTTCGTGTTTTCATGTAAAACTTTAAAGGTAGTTGGGACTAGTACTTGTCTTTGGAAGAATTTGTTTTTGAAGCCTTATAGTAGACATTGCATATCACTAATTAGTTGAATTGAAGTTCAAGAATCTAGATTGGAAAGTCTAGATCTTGTCCATTAATCTATTAAGATAATAAGATAATTCAAGTTCACTTGGTGACAAGTAGACAAAAGTCTTATTCAATATAAGACATTAACATTTACAGACTAGTGTGAGTAGATGTTTTGTTTACATGTATCTCAAATGAAAGGATTATACAATTTGGTAAGATAGGTTAACTTAATCTCATTATCGTTTTATTCTTTTTAGATTTTAGAAAAGGTGGGACACCAACTTATCATTTAGCTAGATCTCTCTTGGAGTTCATCAATTTTCCATGTGTGAATGCTTCAGTGTACATGATCTTCTCACATTATTCCACGTCAATCCAAGCAACTTGAATAAAATCTAAGCTGTATAGAAGAATCAATGGCAATAGTAGACAAACACGTGGAGCGTTTACATTTCAAGATCATTGTGACAATGAAGACTAGTGAGGAGATGACTTGGGACCAAAACCAATCATCACTTATCATTTTATTCTTGACGTCATCATTTTATTCTTGGACGTCAAAGACAAAAGTTCAGTTGTTGTATCAACAGCCTCAAATACCAAAGTTATTCCTAATGTTTTATATATTCCTAATATCAGCCAAAATCTGTTAAGTGCTAGAGAGATGCTTGAGAATGATTATTCACTACTTTCAACAAAGAAAGCGAACAAAACTTCCATTTTAACAAACCAACGTATGGAACCCTAAAAGAGAGATTTTTGGATGAAAAAAACTGCACACATTTGCTCACTTTATTAATGTAACTTCAGTTTTATTTGAAATACAAAAAAAAGAGCAATAATCACTTGCTCAATAGCCACTCTAAAATGGTTTTGAAACTGACAAAAATAAAGCAAAAATAACTATGCCACTAGGAACATAAATAACAACTAGCAAAAAAGTAGGAATTAAATGTTGATAAAGTCTTATGCTGAAAAATCAACAAATAAAGTGAGTGAAATGTCACTCTTCTAATACTCTTCCTTGGCATTTCAATGACAAACACTAATCTTTTGTTTCAAATCTTCAAACCTTTTCTTCGATAATGACTTAGTGAAAATGTTAGTAATCTGATCTTTAAATGTATAGTGATCAAACAACACTTCTTTTGATTGTCGAAGTTTTCTAATAAAATGAAACTTGATCTTGACATGTTTAGTACGACCTGTGGAACATGAATTTTTTGATATTTGAACAGATGAATTGTTATCACACATAATCTTTTTGTAACTTCTGTTTGAGTACACTTCAAGTCTTCTAACATCTTCCGTAGCCAATAGCTTGATTCACAGCACAGGCAGCTGCAATATGTTGTGAATCAAGCTATTTGGCTAAGGAAGATGTTGAAAGACTTGAGGGGTAAACAAACAGAAGTTACAAAGATTATGTGGGATAACATTCATTTGTTTCAATCTCAAATATTTCGGTGTTCCACGATCACACCAAACACATCAAAGTTTCATTTTATTAAAGAATTTCAACAATCAAAAGAAGTCTTACTTAATCATTGTACATTTGAAGACCAGCTTGTTGACATTTTCACCTAAGTCATTATTCAAGAAAAGGTTTGAAAATTTGAAACAAAGGTTTGGGGTTTGTCGCGGAAATGCCAAGGAGAAGTGTTAGAAGAGTGACATTTCAGTCACTTTATTTATTGATTTTTTAGCACAACACTTTGTCAACATTTAATTCCTATTTTTTCAGAACAACACTTTAGAGGAGTGGCGTAGTTATCTTTATTGTTTTCTTTTATTTTGTAGTTTTAAAACCACTTTAAGAGTAGCTATTGAGTAGGTGACTATTACTCTTTTTTATGTATTTAAAAATTGACGTAAGTAGATGTGTGTAGTTTTTTTCATCCAAAAAATCTCTCTTTTAGGTCTTACAAATGTCAGATTATGAGAAATTTTAGGTAAATCTTCCACCAAATCCTTTTCATTACTCTCTACAATGCTTCTCTAATTGAAATAGCCAAGACTTTTGTGTCACAAATTTGTAAGTGTCTGTGAAGCACTTGAAGAAGTGTTGCTTTCTCCCAATCATTTTGAGACAAAATAATTCTACACTATAGGAATAAAAAATAGTGCACTTGCGATCTTTGAACAATAGTGAACAACCCTTCTCAAACATATGTTCAATACTTAATAGATTTTGGCTGATATTAGGAATAAAGAAAACATCAGGAATAATTTTGGTACTTGAGGTTGTTGATACGCTAAATCTTAGCCTTTGATGTCCAAAAACTCACCATTTTCTACTTTTACCATGGAGTTGTGTGTAACATCCAGTCTTTTTAACATGTGCCTTAGCAACTTCAACCAATTGTGTTTGGAGGCTTTGTTTATAGATTGCAAACTTTTGAAAAAAATATATTAGGTCAATTTTAATCTATATATAGACCAAGTATCAAATAACTTTAGATAAACAAGTGTAGATGTAAAAAGAACTTTTACTCTACCAGGGAGTTTAAAGTGAAAAATCATAATCCAATTGAAAAGTACCCAATAATTAAATATTTGTTAAACGTTATACTTCGGTTTAATTTGAATTTCTCTCTCTATACATATATATATTCTAACATTATGTTTCCTTTCTCTTTAATGTCCACTTTGTTTACTATGTTCTCATTACCCTATTATATATTTTTCTCCTTCCAAATTGACGAGTGGTTTCAGGGAAAGCTCGCTGGGATTGACCAGTTTAACTAGGAGTTTGTTCATCTTTTTGGTAGGCCTCCATTACATGTGATGGAGGGTATTTTGAATGGCCACCCAATATCTTGCAGCTATTGGGATTGGGATAGGGATAGAGGATAGAAAAGTCTTCTTATTTTGAGATGTTCGTGATCTTACTATTAAGTATGTTAATGATATAATCATGATGTCTTGAGAGACTATAATGATTAGTATGTATGAACTATATGATTCCTAGATGAATTATTTATATATATATCTGTATGAACTTATACACAAGATTGTTGAGTTTGGTTGATCTGGCCGTATATATGTAGTTGTATGGTTTCACTGATGACTTAATATATAGATAGTCCTATTTTTGAAGGTAGACTCTCGGTATTTTTGGTAGCTCCCTATTTCTTTATTATTGTGTTTTTGATGTTTTACTTGAAGGCTTTCCAGACTAAGAAGGGAATCATAGTCAAATGCTCACTCTCGACTTATAAATGGTGTAGAAAATCTGACATAATAGTGTGTGTGCACAATAAGAAAAATGGTGTAGGCACCTATTGATGATAATAGAAAAATAACCATGGCAATCTCAAGGAAGAAATATTCTACACATGAACAGAAAGAATTTTACGAGAATGAATAAATAAATCAATAGCAGGACAACTAGTGTTGGTTTCTGCTTAGTCAATTTCAGAACAACTCATCCCTATCTCTCTTGAAAGAAGTATGATTTTTAAGATGATCTAACTTCTCTAACCTTTTATATCTTTTCTAAAATAATCAATAAATAATATTAATAACATGATTTCTTTGTTGGGTACATTCTTCAAGGTATTGCTAATACAAATGAAAAAATAGTTGGCGTTAATATGAGAGCAATGAAAGTACACATTAAGTCCAATATGAAAACAATTATGGTTTTCTTATAAGTCAAAAGCATGCAGACATGAAACAAAAGGGCTTTGTAAAACACCTTCGCTATAGTTTTTAGTCTGGAACCAGAACTGAAGTTGCATAATGGTTTTCCGAATATCTCCTTTGCAAGACTGGATAAACTTTTTTAGTAGAAGAGGATTGATGTTGACTTCTTCTGTGATGCAAACCTGCAGGTCATCCATAGATTTATACTTTCAATTTCAGTTTTTCCAACTTTGAGAGTTGAAAATTGGAAATCCTAAAGCACATACCTTGTACATATGGCAAAGTAACTCATCTGGCAATGGTGATGAGAAAGAAACATGTAGTCTTGCAAAACCTTTTGGTAGGCCACCATTATTTTCTAATTTGAAAAAAATTACATTATGATAAATACGAACACATAGATAAAAGCTATGGATTAAGCTATTTTAACTAGTCATCTCACTATTGCTGGTCAATATAATAGGCCATTTTGCTGTTGCAGAAAAGTGTTGTATGGCAGTGATAAATCCACGATCTTCAGGAAAAATGATGTCCACATCCTCAACTAGAATTAAAGTTTGGTTGGCTTCATTAATAGAACTGGAAGTAATAGTCTCATCATCCATCTTCTTGGTTGCTATAACACTTGGTAAATCACCAGCAGGAAGCAACTTTACTGGTTTGAAACAACTGCCAATATAAAGACATAGAATTACTTGATTTTGGAAGAACTACTGAGACAATTCGTTTATATAATAGTTTTGTCTTGTCAATGGTATTCCATCAAGGGTATCTATATTCCCTTGTACAATTAAAATATGTGTTTTTTTCAGACAAAAATAACACTCAAATAAGTCAACAAAATATTGAAGGAAAGGGACAACACATATAAGATAAAGTATGGTAAGATAAAATAATACAATAACAGAAGTTCAGTCACAACAGTTCTTAGCAAGCATTGATAGGATAGATTAATGAACCTTGTGATTTTGCCTGCACTAGGTTCTTCTATTTTATTCTTGATAGCAGTGATAGCAGCCCCGTTTCGACAAGTTGATGCATTGATCTGTTAAGAATGAGGCATGAACTTTGATTTTCTTTTACCAGATACATGAACAAAATTATACATTTATAAAAACAAAGGACAAGTTTTAAACAAGTAACAACTAGAAGATATTACAAAAAGTTTCTCATATAGGAGTTACGAACATCCCACATTTGTTTCCCAAATACTTCCTATTGGAAAATAAGCCATTATTATATGGGTAAATCAAGTACTTGTTTCCAACACTGTTATTGTTATGCCTACAGCAAAGGAAAATGCCGGGCAATCAAGAAAGTAGGTGAATGCTCCATTTGCCTCTGGTTAGTGATCCTCTAATTTGTAAAACAAGTCCGTGGTGTTTGGTGGAGATGTAGAGTGGTGTATGGAAGATGAAAGATAATTCCAAAAAATAGTGTGACAAAGGAAGAATTATTATGGACAAAGATAGATGCTGAAACATGTGGATTGTCTAGTGTTTTCTCTACTGTGGATAAGATATTATAGATAGAATGAGATTTAAAGATGTTAACAAGCCATTCACGATTTACGATTCAAACTCCATTGAAAAGATTGAAAAAGATTTTCTATGCGGAGAGGTGGCCGAATTTATGTGTTTATGTGATGAAGATGAGCTTGATTTCTTTTAAGACAATGCAGACGTGTTTCTGCAAGAATTAAGGAAAGAATACGTGTAATACGATATTCAGGCCGAGTGTTTTCACATTGATGCCAACTCACAAGGAGTGAAAAGATTTTCAACAAGTGCTAATGTTTTGAAGCTTATTTAGATTTTCAATAATCCACCGAAGACAAGGTTAATTTGGAAGATTAAGATGGTCTAGTTCTGAATAATCTAAGAGCAAAAATTTGATCAATAAGAATGCCGAAGGAGCATTTTCAGCAACAAAGTGTTCCAATTGTAAAGTTATTTGGCCAACAATATCACATCAAAGAGAATAGCCTCCAATAAGTATACCTTCAATGCTGATCTTGGAAAGGGAATTCTTCCTTGTCCAGATATTAAAAATTCGAAACTTTCTGGCCTAGGTGAAAAGGGCTATGGAGGAGAATACCCCTTGGGAAAGTGATTTGGATTATCCATAATTACTTCCTGATTCAATTGGGTTTGGAGGTAAATGTAGCATTTCAGTCAAATTTCTTTAGTAGAAAGAAAAATGTAGAAAAGAAACATAATTTATAGACGATCTAGATGAACTAGAAGGTTTAGGTAAGTCTTTCGAAAGTTTACTTGTCTTCTTTGCTAAAGGCAAGAGGCTTTTAGTTTTGTGAATTTTAGTTTTATATCTTGGTTTATCTGATAGTGATTTTGTGAAGGGAGAGATTCCCAAGGATAGTTATGGTGACTCTTATGTCTCTTTTATTAGGTTGTGTGTGTTATGGTTTCTACTTTTCTTTTCTCTCAACCTTGTGGTTACTTTAGAGGATAACTTATTCTTTCCAATAATCTCCCCTTCCGATATCAAAGCTTTATAGTACTAAACACTGAGAAACCAAAATTTTATATCGACTAGAGATAGTACTAACATTATAGCATTGGAGGTGAAAACGATATTTATTGTACAAGCTGGGGTTAAGTTAGATCAAATTTACATTTTAAAATGATATCAGAATTTACGTTGCCATTAGATTATCTATAAATATCTCATTTCATATTTGAGACATTCAATCTTAAGTGTGAGGGTGAGATGTCAGAAAAATGACATCAACTAAAGATATATATAAAGACATATATAAGTAAAGACATCATTTACAAGCTAATTATCAATGAAAAATATAAATATTTAAAAATATATTTTAAATAGCTATTTACCTCTACGACATGAAACCCTTGCTCTTGGGCACAAGCATAGACAGCTGCAGATTTGCCACTCTACAACATTACAAACAAAGGTTTTGACAAATATTAAGTTATGGGAAAAAGTATTTATACTTAAAACATTATATCCAAGAACATATATATCATAAATCTTAAACCCTAAATTATAAATGATTATTATCAACAACTATGTTAAATTCATTTATGTCAACAATCTTCTAGTTGCAAAAGGGAAGTAGATTTTACTCATGTACCTTTGTAGATATATTTGGGTACAAGGATAAATCTTTATTGATATAAACTAATATTTATATATCTTCAAGAAAAACAGAATGTAAAATCATAATTTAAAAACATATCTAAACCAAAACACAATTTAAAACTAATTACAAAATCAAAAGGTCTGTTACAAACAGACTACTAGACTTGGTAACTCATACCCTAAATTTATGGAACTAAAAAAGCTAAATATCAAATCTCTTAATTTTTGTTGTTTCTCCTACACTTGTCTTTTTCTGAATTTTTCCAAATTACATCATAAGAGGCATTTTTTCAATAACCTTTAATCAAAATACATCAAAAATAAAAACGGACAATTCCTTAAAAATGCCACAATAACCAAAATAAAAAATAAGAGATCTTCTCTTGATCATTATTATGCATAATTGAACAAAGGACAACCATGTTTTTCTTATCCAACCTAGAAAATTGTGGAAGAAACAATGAGATAATTTGAATTTTATATAAATTCACTCAATCAAAATCCAAGAAAAACAAGACTATTTATTATTTAATATTGTCATTAGAAAGTCAATTAAATTCCTCAACTTTTCTGAATATTTTATGATCATTCATAAACATTTTATTACTTGAAAATTAAAATAAAGATCAAAGTTGTTGATAACCTAAATACTGATCTAAAGAGAAATAGTACAAAAACAAGAGAAAGAGGAACTTATTTTTTCCCATGTACAAATATGACTGTAGTTGGTAGCAGAATAGAGATTATTGAACTACTGTCAGTTGCAGCAGCATAGACCAAAGATGAAATGTATACACATAGAAAAAGTGTTCTAATGTACTGTTACAAAAACTCCTGTATAGATCACAGAATTACAAACATTACATATAACAAAGAAAAAAAGTCCCTTGTTAAACTAACAGTAAATAGAACACTGACATCTCTCTATCACCCTTTTATACTACAATGTATTACAATTCAGTCCTTTTGTGTAATAGTAAAAAATTGAAATTAATAAATTCTTAAATCCCAAATTTTTTAGAACATCACATCAAAAATAAAAAAAATATTTTTTTGAAGTTTTTGTTATAAAAATAATAAAAGTGTAATCACATAAATTAGTAATAAGATGAAATAAAATGTTTTAAAATAAATTTTTGGAAGTAAATAATATAAAAGTAAAAGCAGGGCTTATTAATTTAATTATTAGTAAATTTCTTTATTAAATAATTTTGAAAATTGTTGCTATTGATGGTTTTATTATCAATAATACTTCTGTATTTACTTCTATTATTTCAATGTTACCTAGTTGATTGTAGTATTATTTTAATAACATTTAATAATTATAATTTTTAAATTTACTTATATAAGACATTTAATATAAATAAAATGGAATGAGATCTGTGTGCTTTTTAGGGAATAGAAGGTATTTGATGTAATTAGTAAAAAAATTGCAATTTGGGTATTTTTGTAATTTTCTTATAGGATATAGGGTTTGGGATTAATAGTATAAATTTAAAAACAAAAAAATAGGAGGGGTTTTGTTTAGGGTTTAGAAATAGAAGAAATTTTATTTACGAAATGAAAAATAACAGCTACTTTGAAATAAATACTATATTTTATATTATAAGAGTAAAGATAAATTAATATTACCTAAATTCAGCATACCACCAAAAAATTAGCAAAATATTCAGGTGCATAAGAATGAGTGGTTCCAAAATATTACAATATGATTTGGTCTTTTCATACTTTAAAACTCAGTCATTTTCATTTTCCATCTCACTTGTGATTTTCACCCATTAAATTATGTTTAAACAATGCTAAGGATGTAAGCTACAATTTTGATAAAATATATTTTCACATACCCCAATTGGTCCTGTAATCAAGAGAACACTCTGTAGGGGACCCTTATGAATATCATCTGAAGCATATTCAGCACCATCATCTTGCCTTTTACTTTGACCCTTGTTAGAGGAACTTTTTCT
>Ga0123340_1004055_pt1 | contig 13819 bp, 4 predicted proteins | sample SirMexnodulemix_FD_89961 | JGI IMG/M metagenome (GOLD analysis project Ga0123340, IMG submission 89961) | Root nodule microbial communities of legume samples collected from Mexico - Siratro Mexico nodule mix | ecosystem: Host-associated > Plants > Roots > Nodule | place: Mexico: Nepantla... | reverse complement strand
TTTTTTTTTCTTTTTTTTTTTTTTTTTTAGTCCCTTTAATATTATGTCATACCACCCTTAAAATGTGACATTATTAATGAAACACTGTGTCAACTTTCATTAATGTGATAAATTATACTATTATGCTAATTAAGATGTTAACCTTAATATTTTTGTTTGAGGATACAACAAATAAAATCCTTACAAATGTTAGAAATAAAAAAAAAAAACTTCAAAACAATTATTGTCAGACGTTAATCGATGCAATTCTACCCAACATTATATGTAATCTGCATAAGTTATTGTTTTTAACATGTGTCTATCATTTTTTTTAAATAAGTTTCAGTATTAAAAAGACTACTTATTAACTTCTGGTCGAACATCTTATTAGTTTATTAAACAAAAACTCGTATCTTAAATATAAAATAAAAGGGGAGTAATTCGTCACTTAAATAATAAACAAAAGTACACTACCTTTATTTAAAAAATAAAAAGCCTTAAAAGTAGGATAATACAAATAACACCACTGTTTCTTTCCCATTTACTTAATATTTTCAACTACCACTCTCCCGGTAAAGATTTGCCTTGTTGTAAAATAAGTATATGAAATAATTTAAAAAGTGGTGATTAAATATTAATATAAAATATAAGCTATTTAATCATTTGTGAATTTGTGAGCTTCTAAAACTAGTTAGTAAAAAGAAAGTATAGAACCTTTAATTATGAAACTTTATCACAAATAAATTTTATTTTTTCTCTTTATTAGATTCTTTTTCATCGAAACGAAAAGAGTGCATACGTGATTGGTAGGTTGGTTGGATGTAGAAAATATTTGAGTTTTGAGTTTGATTATGGGTGTATATGTATAGGTTCATTATTTGAAGTAATTTAGAAGTTTCTTAGATGGTTTTGATTCATTTTCTACTCCAAAGCCTAAGTACTTTATAACATAGGAAATCTAAAATAAGAGAAACTAACTTATTTTCACCATCCTAATCAAAGTTTTAACTAATCTTAGGCTAGTTTTGATATTTTAACTTGCAAGTGATATTATGGGAGATTATATGACACTGTACCTAAGAAAATGGTGAGAAAGAATTATGGTGATATGTTTGATTGAAATTGAGTAAACTTATAGATGTTAATATATGTATAAACATAATTAATCTATTTTTTCTAAAGGTTATCAAAAATATTAATTATAAATGATATAACACCTTTGTGACCTTTATTGTAACAACACATATAATGATTTTAAATATTTTATATAATATTTACTTATTAAATTAAATAAATATTATATCTTAATTTTCTTCATGTTAATTTATAGTGTATATTGCTGAAATATTTTTCTAATATGCTTTTTCTATTAACAAAGGAGAAACTCACTTAAAACTTCCATTCCCACAAACTATTTATTGACATATAATAATTAATGCTTTATTTATTAAGAGTGGTGTTAAGAAATTCCATAATATTAAGAAATGTTGAAGATAATCCATAGATATCTCTCTGCTAATCAATATGCCATTTTAACCAACCTAAAGGTATATGCCATTGTAGATGCTTTGAACATTTAGGTATCGTACAAGAATTTCCTACGAGTGTGTAACACATGGCTGCATTTGTTTTTCAATTTTATCTGTTAGGAAGGCACGTGTTTTTCAATTTTATCTTTTAGGAACGCACGTGTCCACCTATTTAATTGTTTCTTTCACGGAAAACATTTTTATATTTATTTCTCTCATATTTTCGTACCTCTAGTTTTTTTTAATTAATTTATTATTTGCCACCTGAGCATGCCACTATTTTTCTTTGACTTTGCCATTTTGTTTTTCGTACAAAGCTGCACACATTCAGTAAATATCTGAATTCTTTAAATATACTGTGAACAACTCAATTCTTAACTATATAAATGAAAGAAAAACTTCATTGAAAGAAATGAAAAATGATCTTTACTTAAAAAAAATCAAGCTTCTTTTAAAATATTTATAGTTGTAAGTTTATTTTTTTTTTAGAAACTATACCCATATTTTACTTTTAAAAAGTATTTCTTTAAGAAAATAGCATTGGAATAAAACCTTAATCCTTTTAACTATGTTTTGTAGAAGATTCTTCATGTAAACCCAAAAATAATAGTTTACACCCCTATTTCCAGATGACAAGTATATTCATGAATATTGGAAGGTGAAGTAAGATGGGAACTTTGATAAAAAGTTAGGGACTAGAGTGTAAATTCGGACTCTCAACAATAAGCTAAAGCAAATAAACCAAAGAAAGAGGATGCAGATGCAAAATGGAGGTCCAGATGGAGTAAATTGCACACATACACAGGATAGAGCCGAAAAATCCAGAATCCAATGACATGTATTTCCAAAAAGTACACAAAAAAAAAACCCTTCCAATTTAATTTTATCCATTTTTCTCCACCAAGCACGAACCAAAATTAATTAATAATAAATTCTATTATTTATTTATTAATGAATAAATGGTGCGTGCTCCCTCACTAGTTGTTGAAACTCCCTCACCAGCTTCACTGAGAAGAAGAAGAAGAAGACAAAGCCATGCGTTTTTGCCCGTGCTTTGGATCCGACGAGGCGAGGGCGCCCGCCGATCGCGACCCGGTTGTGCTGGTTTCGGGTATGGGCGGCTCCATTGTGAATTCCAAGCCCAAGACATTGTTCGGGTTCACCACTCGGGTTTGGGTCAGGCTTCTGCTCGCTGACATGGAGTTCCGCAAGAAGATTTGGTCCCTTTACAATCCCCAAACAGGTCCTTACTCTTCTTCTTCTCTTTCACCATTTTGAGTTTTCAGCTTAGTCGTTGTTGGTCTCGCAAATTGACGCCAACTCTCAGGCTACTGTGAAACGTTGGACAAGAAGTCTAAGCTTGTGGTCCCCGACGATGATCATGGCCTCTATGCGATCGATATTTTGGATCCGTCGTGGGTGAGTCTCTGGTTGTAACTGCTTTTACTTGTAATTGTTTAGTTCTTGTGGTTGAGTGTTTCTCTTGTGCTGTGTGGCAGTTTACGAAGTGTGTGCATTTGACAGAGGTGTATCATTTTCACGACATGATTGAGATGCTTGTTGGATGCGGTTACCAGAAGGGAACCACGCTGTTTGGGTTCGGTTATGATTTTCGCCAAAGCAATAGGTAATGCTATGAACTATAAGCGTCATTTCCTGAAATTTTTTTTTTCATATGCTCTAATAGGAGAAAAAAATATATCAAGCGAACTGGGCATCTTCCATGACTTCAAGTCAACTTATGAATTATTTGGATAATTTTTTTCCATGAACAAGTACTTGATAAGGAAATAGGAAATGAACGTCTTCTTCAAGTTAAAATTAGTCTTAGAAATTGGATTTAGGACCTAATTCAATTCTACCAAATTGACTTGTAAGATAAACCTTGTCTCCACTTATCTACTTTAATTTGACCTTATCAGTGAGATCTAAACAGTCATCCTTGAGGTTGCAATTAAGGTAACCCTCTACAGTTAAGGTGATTTTTCAATAATTAGCTTGTGTTTAAGTTAAAAATTAGCTTTTGAAAAACCTAACACGAGAATATTCTTACAAATTGGATAAGTTAACTTTAATTTTTGAAGAAAATCATTTCATTTTTTTATTAGAGAAATTTACCCAAACAGATCCTTTGCCCTAGTTTTATTGAATATGTCTCATTCAAATTTTCAAAAGTTCACTCACATAAGTTGATTGCAATTTACAAGAGAAGTTCCTTTCATTTTACCATCTTGTTATTTTCTACTATAAATGCTTATGGAGGAGTTTAGGGTCTAACTTCACACTATGTACTTATTGTTGTTATTGTTATTGTTTTTGTTGGAAGGATTGACAAGTCAATGGAAGGTCTTAAACAAAAGTTGGAGACTGCTCACAAAGCTTCTGGTGGAAGAAAGGTCAATTTAGTTTCGCATTCCATGGGAGGAATTATGATCTCGTGTTTCCTGTCGCTTCACAGAGATGTGTGTATAATTTTTCTCAATAACCTCTTAAAATGCTTGTACTAAATCTACAATATATAGAGAGGGAACTTATATTGTAACTAGTGTTGTTTTCATTGTTCCTTGGCAGGTGTTTACGAAATATGTGAATAAGTGGATTTGCTTGGCTTGCCCTTTCCAAGGTGATTCTTTTGTTGTTGCGTGTTTTCCTTTCGTTTGTCCTACCTGTTCTTTTCAGTAATCAGCAGTCATTTGTATTGGTATATGATAGAAAATTTAAAAACATTAGGTTTGCTGAATATGAACTTGCCCTTCACTATAGTATATATTGAGTTTCAGAGAGAGAAGTTTCTATAAACAACGAAACTGAATTCACTCTCCAAGAATTTATGAGTGACATCAGGTTTATATAATTGGTGACACTAGCTTCAAACGGGATCAACTAACTCTAGGTTAGTTAGATAATTCAACTGTCAAAGAAGCTACTAAATTACTACCGTATAAGTAAACTTGTGGAGTAAAACTATGCTCCAATACCCCTGCAAGCTCATGAGGGTTGAGAAACATGCAAATCAACCACTCTGAGCTTTGAATGAAGAGCACAAAACCAATAGGGAGAGAGAACTTTAGTGAGAATATCTGCACAGTGATCAAGGTCTGACACATAAATGGAATGGTAAGAAGCTTGCCGACAAAATTCTCATGAATGAAAAATAGGTTCAACACCATATGATACAGTCAATGTGAAACTCAAAAGATGAATTTGAAATAAATTCTTTACAGCATGTTATTTATGGACAACCTGCTATTCTACAAATTTGTGAAACTACTTAATACTAATCATCTACACTTTGTATTCAAATGGATGTTTTCATCTCATTGATTTGATTAGCACGTCCCCCATCAAAATCCATAATTTTAGGTGTCTGTTCTTTATGAGGAACTTGATTTTTTCTGACATTTTTCCACGCACTGGATTGAAATAAATACCGAGCCATGATTGTCTTCCTACATTAGTTACTAAGAGAATCAATTGTCTTTTCTTGTCGAGCTTTTTTAACTATGGACCCTACTATAAATATATTGATGTGATGACAGTGTTAGAATAATGTGCAACTATGAATATATCGAAATATTGCCAATGCTCTGCATCACAACCGTAAAGAACTTAGGATACTTTTCATTTATACGCATCTGTTTCCATTTTCCCAGATGTCTTAACCATCCGTGCTTGAATATGAATTCCACATGAACAGGAGCCCCAGGGTGCATCAATGATTCTTTATTAACTGGATTAGAGTTTGTCGACGGCTTTCAAAGCTACTTTTTTGTGAAAAGGTGGACTATGCATCAATTGGTAAATTCTTGTTCCCAATTAATTAGTTCAGTCACCATACTTGAGTTGAATTTTGACCGTTGCAAAAATATTTTTCCGAGGACAGATTTCCATTTTATTTTCAAAAGTTTAAATCATGGCCTCATTACAAAGAAGTGGGTGTGGTCCAGTTCAAATGAACTGCCTTTTTTCAAAGGAACGAGTTGGATGGTGACTTATCTTTGAATCCTTTGGAACTAGTGGATATGAGCTACATACGTAACGGGACAGAATGGCTGAGGGGTGCTGGAGTTGTTTTCTGCTATGAAGCTTCTAATGGCTTAGATCACTCCCCATGTATACACTTCCACACTTTCTCTGAGAGCTTCTCACTACAATTAACCATTCTTACTTAGCTATTGAAGGCCCCACACTGTTGAACCTCTCTGGCACCCATTACAGTGATTCACCTATGTCTGCAGCTCATATCTATTGGTTCTTGAGATCCAAAGCCTGGTCAGAGTCCAATTCATTCCTTTAAACAGCCACTATTTTCTTACTCTCTATAACATGCTGTAAAACCACTAAGTTTTTTTGAATGATCTTCCTTACACATTAGCTAGTGGAGTGTCCATCAGTCTACGAAATGTTGGCAAATCCATCTTTTGAATGGAAAAAGCTGCCAGAAATTCTAGTGTGGCGAAAGAATACAAAGGACGGGGACAATAACATCAATTTGGAATCTTATGGACCAACCCAGAGTATATCTTTATTTGAAGAAGCACTGAGGCATAATGAGGTAATCTATTTGAACTTTTCTTTAGGTTGATGAATGTAAGATATGTGGGCATATATGATTTAAGATGTTCAAGGATTTATGTGATGAAGCTTTGATTTTTCTTGTATGATTACCAAGTAATTTGTTGGCATATATTAATATTCTGTTTGTGGTTAGACTTGTTGTATTCTTGAGTTTTTTTCTTTCATGTTTCTTCATGTATCCTTTTTCTGGTTTGGAGGATAACTTGTTCTCCCTTACTTTAAGTCATCCGTTTCTTTTTATATTTCTTTTTTTCTGTAAAAAAAATCAACATTTCAAACTATATCATCCATGATTACACTTTTCTTTTTAAATAAAAGAAATGTTATTAACCGAATATTAGTGATAACTTAATCTGATTAATAGATATATTATTGCATCAATTATTAAGGTGTTTTTGGCCTAATGGCTAACTCCTTTGCGTTGCATGTCAAGTTCTCGAGTTAAGCTCTTGACCATTTGTGACATGGCTCTTCATGAGCTGAGCTGCTGTGCTGCACCGATGTATACTGGTTGACCCACCTACACTCTGCAGTTTGTTTGACTGGTTCTGAAAAAACCAGCCGACTTGCATATTCTTTGACCAGTTATGACCAATTGTAGTTATTAGATAAGAACTGAACAGACCTTGGATGAGTTCCGGGTCAATCAGGAAAACTGGTTGTTTAGATGTGGTCCTGTTCTCAGGACACTGGTTGTAGCTCGGGTGGCCTCTCCTTGAAGGAGAATCTGAAGTCAACATGACGTTTTTGCTTAGTAAGCTAAGTAGATGTCATTATGCAAATTTTATCTCTAATGCCAAGAAACAAATGATTGGGTTAGTCATGAAAACCATACAATATGACAGATGTTATCTTTCCTTTTCTAATACAAGAAATGATTTCTCATGCAATTTTTCTTTTACTTGTACCAAGGACTTAAGGTGTTATTTTTGCAGCTAAGTTATAATGGGAAAACGATACCACTGCCCTTTAACTTTGATATCCTTGACTGGGCTATTAAAACACGACAAGTTACCGCAAATGCTAAACTGCCAGATGGAGTCAGCTTCTATAACATTTATGGGACATCATTGGACACGCCTTTTGATGTTTGGTATGTGACTAAATTGTTGTTGGAAAATAGTAAATCTATAAACCAGAAGCATTAATTTAGATTTTTGTTTTTTTGACTGAAGCATTAATTTAGGTTGAGAGATAAGAAAATTGGTAGAAACTGGATCACCTTGACATTGGAATGTTTATCCTGCTTAAAACTTTGATCTGAATTTACAGAGCCCCATAACCAGTTTCTTATATGTTCCCATTATCTGGACTTCTTTTTATTATTCAAGTTTAAAACCCTTTTTCATAATTTTGGTCTACATAAGAAGGAGGATCTTTATCATCAGCATTTGAGCTTGATAAAAAAGAAGGATAATCTTATCCTATCCACTTCTCGATTTCAAAGGTTTCTATATTATGTTTGCTTCTGACATGTCCTGATTTTCGTGCTTAATGCAGTTATGGTTCGGAAGATTCTCCAATTGATGACTTATCGGAAATTTGCCACACATTGGTGAGTCACTTAAATCTCTTACATGCCAAAGAGGAAGACCGCTAATGAGACTCTTCTGTCTTCATTCTTTAAAAGTAGTTCATTCATTCTGCATCGTTTTATTATATCTTTACTGAGAGGCTAGTATTTGCCACACCTAAATGAGGTGTTTACATGAGTTTAAGTCATGTTACATCCAACCCTAACAAAAAGGGAAATTAATCACCAATGTTTTAATTAGAGAGTAATTTCTTATGATCAGTAGTTGATCTGTGATGAATTCTCGGAGAGATGTTTCAGTCATTGCTTTGAGAATTTAGGATCTTGTTTACCAATCAAAAGTTATATAAAACCTCTCTCTAGGTCTTAATTTATAAGAATTATAATGGGCGAAGTTCACGAACTCCTTATCTTTGCAACCCTTGCTTAAGCGACCAACATGTCTCACTTAAAACAACCAACATGTCTCGTTTAAGCAAATACTAACGTGGCTTTGCTTAATCGAGTAGAAACCATGCTTTAAGCAAAAGTCTCTCTTCATATTTTCTCACCAAATTGATTGAGCTCGCTTAAGCAAGAAGATCCTTGCTTTAAGTGAACTTCTAATGCTGCTAAATCAAATATTCTCTCGTGATCAAATTTTAAGCTTTTTTATCTCACTTTCAACAAACCATAAAGTTGCTCCATTTACTAACAAAGATAAAAAACTCTAAATATAATTTTTCTTTTTTACTATAAAAGTCCAAAGGCTTAGAATCAATGGAAGGTTCAATGACCTATGATCTCTTTACTTCGTTTCTGTTTGTCAGAAATGGTATGAAAAACAAGACAAACTGTTTTATATTGACTGAACAATTGGGAAAAGCTCCCCAGAAAGCAATATACTGGCTCTAGATGTTTTGAGAAGTCTGGAGACACTCCTTATTCTACTTATCATTCGCCAGAAGTCCCTAAGTTGTAGAACTTAAAGGGTCTGCACACCTACCCATAGGCTTCAGTTCTCTCTCAAACTCTGACCAGGGATCTCTCTCTTCTCCACTTTTATTTATAGGTAGCATTCCTTATTTCTTGAACCAAGTATCCTAACTAATTAACTGACTAAAGCGTATTCATCCCTTAGTCAACCAATTTGTGGCTGCTGAAATAAAGTCGTTCCAACTGATTGAAGCATGTTGACCAAGCTAACCAGACTTCCGCAACCAAAAATAAATTTAAATTGTCCTGGGTTAGAGACAAATATGCAAGTGCCCATCCATTCTTCTCCATTTCTCTGTTTCATGACACATTTTTTGCCATGAAACATAGTGTTTCATGTTGCAGCTGAAGGTTATCAAGGTCATCCACCTTAGTTTACTGGGTGTTGCCCATGAGGAGACATGTGGACAATTCAATCTGTTTTCTTCTCTCTCCCTCCTTTGAATGCTGGCAATTCTGATGGAGCTGGTGGGTTGACTAACCAAAACCAGAAGGGTCATTGAGGAAGAAGGCATTGCTCTTCCAAGACCAGCATCTGACACCTGAAACATATGTTGCACAATATATTGAATGGGGAGGATGATCGCCACTCAATCGGGCTGGAAAAGAACATGTATGAGGGTTGATCAGAATGGCTGTGAATTAAAGGGTAGTTCTTGCCTCTTGGACATTAAAGGTGGAATTACCCACCTTTGATAGGAAGGTGAAAGGGGACCTAACTTGTAGTGTAACAGTTGAGTGTGATGTTGAACCATTGCAATTCTTGTAAAGAAGGTTCAGTGATCAAGTCCCACATCCCATGTGATGGATAAGCACCCATGCATTTGGGGAACTCTCCCTTAAAAGCTAGATAAGCTGATTAAATATTTCAACAAGCATCACACATTATTCGATGTGAGACTTTGTTCCATGTATGGCTGCAGTAGTCTTAGAGGATAGATAAAATTCTGATGCTATGGTGTGAAAGCATATAAAAGATTACATTGTCTGTTGGGAAGTTTACAGTAAACCAAATTATGAAGGGATTTGGAAATTCATGTCGAAAAACATTGGGTATTCCCGTGGAACTAGCTACGAATGTTGAGTGCGATTTAGATCAAAATGGTTAGGGTGCCAACCCATAATGATCAGTGACTTTATTCTCAGGGATATAATTCTTGAAACCGTTGATTTCTTTGGGATTTATAATCGTCTCGTATAAAATTTAAGTAGGACAGTTCAATGGGGAATGTTCCTTTCTTAGGGTTCTTTTTGCCTCCATAATCTATTCTTTATACACAGTTCGCCTTAAGTTCCTATTAAAGGTGTTCACGTTTCTTGTAATTTTCACTGTGATAGGAACCTTGTGATATGGAAACTAATTAAAGATCGTCATGCTTTTACTTGATTTTAGTTATTTTGTTCTCTGTTCCCACTCAGATAGGTATGGATGTTGGATTCATCTTGCGTATTTCCTTGCATGTCCTTTTTTCGGAGTTTCCAGTTCATCATTGTCATAATAATTGAAGGTTCCTTTTTTATAATCTCTGGGATGTCCAAGACTTTATGAGATCTAATCTTGTTTTGGCAATGCTATATAATAATATGCTTAGTACAAGTGACATGTTGCTAATTTATAGACTTCGGGTAGCCCTATCTCCTTATGTCCTTACGTGTAGATACTTGAAAAGAGAAGAACTGAGTATTATCGGATTATATGATTCTATACAAGCTCTAAGCCATATTACAAAATTAAACTTGTTAAAGGAAAGATGGAAACTATGAACAGGATAAACTTATTAAGTGAAAGATGGAAGCTAGGAATAGGCTAAACCTACTAAGGGAAAGGTGGAATTATATATAGGATTAACCTACGAAGGGAAAGACGGAAAATACTATATTTCCTGTAATAATTACAAATATAATATGAATATATAGAGATATTCTTTCATAAATTAGTGCCTATTTACAACATAACTTTAGTTTCCCTTTTTTTTTGCTTTTATGGGATTTGATAAAAATAAGGGGGCTATGATTTAAGGGCCGGCTGCTGCTTTTGCAGTTCCTTCCATATATTTAGTCTGAGAGAAATGTGCATATTTCCCTTGCATTGTTTTAATTAATTCATGTTAGTTTCAAGGGAATAACTGGTGTGAAAGATATTAAAAGTTTTACTTATTTTATGCCACTTTGGTTCTGCATTTCCTTTTTCTTTTTGTTCATAGGATATAATTCTCTCATTTCTTCTAATAATACGTTGTTGCGTGTGCATGCATGTATTAAGAAATTTTCTCCTGTATGTTTTCAGCCACAATATTCTTATGTCGATGGAGATGGAACAGTTCCTACTGAATCTGCGAAGGTACTCTCTCCGATCTTCCTGTATTCTGTAGAACACTTACCTGTAGCCATATTGAAATTTTGTAAACTGCTTTGAGCAGAGTTGTAATGCCTTCAAGGTAATTATTTGCTACCTTGTGAAGATAGATATGCGGATGAAAGTAGTCCAAAGAGAAGAACATTTGTTTGAACTATGTGATGCTCTCTTAATATAGTACTTCCAAATTATCTTCTTATAGCAATTACTTAATCTATAAACGTGTAATGTAGTAAAATAAGAAATAATTGATAGTTTATTAGTATTAATTTGTGGAGTTCTTGCCTTTTCATATTACAGGCTGATGGACTGAAAGCCACCGAAAGGGTGGGAGTTGCTGCTTCTCATCGTGGAATATTACGAGATCAAACAGTATTTCAACTCATTCAGAAATGGTTGGGTGTTGAGCCAATGGTTAGCAAGCAATCTAAAACATCTAAAGTTGCAGATGCTGATCCAATCGTGCCTATGCTTCTATAACTTGTTACTTTCGTTCCTCATTTACCAAAAGAAAATGCCATTGCTTGCTTTACTTTTTCTTTCTTTTTGAGAAAAAGGAAAAGAAGCTTAGAGAGTCCTAAAGTGTCTCGGTGCAATCAATAATTTGGCGCATGTTTGGGTAATCTAAATTTCCTAGCTGTAGTGTAATTTCATTGTAAACTTTAGGGTAAATGACCATTTTATTCTTAAATGTGGCGTGCTGTCTATTTAATTATTGAAAAAACAAAATATTTATTCTGTCCTGTGTATGTAAAAAATAATGTAATTACGTTTTATTGTTAAGTTTTTTTAGATTATTGTGTCATTAAAATATAATGTCAAAAACTATTTTGTCACAGATCTATGATATTGTGGAGCAATTTGATTTTTTTATATATTTAAAGATTAAATTAAAATGTTAGCTTTTTCAAGAATTAAATTGACACTGTCATATATTCAAAGGCAAAATTTATAATTTATTTTAGATTTTATTATTGGATTGTGTACTATATTTAATGGTTAGAAAGATAATTGAATCTAATCATATCCTTTGCTTCAACATGCTAAAATGCTAATTTTACTTTGTTTTAAAATAAAAACAAAGTAAAAGTCAACATGATAAAATTTTTGCCCTTTTAAAATAAAGTAAAAAGCGAAACCAAAGCTCTAAAATATTACACAGTATTTTTTGTCCAAATTTTGACACAATTTCCTAGTTTCACTGAAGGAAGAGAGAATTGAATCGATTAGAGCTAGGTAAGAGTATGATCGGTTTTATAAATTAAGTCTATTTTCGTAGTTCAAAGTTTACCTACCTTGATGAGCAAACTAAAATTTGTATTTCAAATTATACAGTTGTATTTCAGATTCATAATTAAAACAAATGAGGAGAAATATGCTGAAAAGTGAAGAAAATGAAAAGGGTAAAATAGTATTTTCGGTCTTATCCATGAGGTGCAGGAAAAAGAAGTATGGAGGTGCAGGAAGACGCAGTCCGTTATATTGGTTGTGATCGGCCCTTTATTTTATGGTGTCTTCAGAAGACAAAGATCATTAACCCGTTCTATCTATGGTTTTATTATTACCAATTGAACAAATATAAAAGACTATGTCGATGGATCAATAGCCAAGAACAATATGTAGATCTAAAATGCCTCAAACGCTTTTAAACTATTTGAAAGCAGAAGGTTATTAAAAAAAATACCACACTTCACTTTGGTGATGTGAGACTAATTATTTTCTTTCATGGGAGAACATTTTTCTTACTGCTATTCATAACTTATTCTCTTATTCTTATAATATATAAAATCACCAAAATATGTTTGTCATAATATCTAATTTGAAACTATAATATAAAATATATGACAACTAACTGAAATATAATCTAAAAATAATCATAATTTAGATAATGTAATTAAGATTATATTTTAAATTATATAATCTGAAATGATAACCATGTTTTTTTATTACTTAGTTCCAAATATTGGCATATGACCTAATATCGTTTTAGATTATTTAATTTGAAATATTTTATTTTAAAGTAACTTTAAGATTAAAATATATTTTAGATATATATTATAACAATGACATATTAGTCATTATTTTTTACATTACGAAGGTGGAAGATGAAAAAATTGGAGATAAAGGAAAAAATAAGATAGAAAATATTCCTCGCACTTCTTCATGTTACTCTATTAGACTTTAACTACATCCATGTAATTGAGTTCGACCTCTCGTAATTATATGTTCCAAATTTAGTCTTTCATACTTTCATAAATGTGGAAAAAGTTTAAATTATTTATTGATTCGAAATATTATGGAATTTAGTTATCCATTTTTAATTGTACAATTCAAAATCTAAAAATTTCTTTTGAATTGCTTAATATAGTTGTTGAAGTCGATGTGTCAAAGAGTAGCTTTATCTTGTACTTCTTAAGGGTAGCTAAAAATTATATAAAATATACTTTTATATTATATAATATAATAAATACATGTTTTTTAAGCTATTTAACATTATAAAATCAATTTATAAAGTAAAGTTTAGATGCACTTATATATTATTAAAATATATCATCTCTAGTTGATGTGGGATCTCTAACATACTCACTTATACCAGTGCTACTTAACTCATGCGTGAGACTATAGATTTAAGGATGGTCAGTTAGCGGGTAGCCGATAGGCCTAACAATATTGTTAGAATAGGTTCTAATACTATCTTAAGATGTAAACTTTAACCTAACTCAACTTTACAAAACTGACATATAAGATGAGATTTACGTCCAGTTATATACTATTGAAAGACCTTTCAATATGGAATCTCCAACGATATGAATTATACATTTCATTATATGTTTTCATATCTAAAAATATATTTTATATTATACAATT
>Ga0123340_1004050_pt1 | contig 13824 bp, 8 predicted proteins | sample SirMexnodulemix_FD_89961 | JGI IMG/M metagenome (GOLD analysis project Ga0123340, IMG submission 89961) | Root nodule microbial communities of legume samples collected from Mexico - Siratro Mexico nodule mix | ecosystem: Host-associated > Plants > Roots > Nodule | place: Mexico: Nepantla... | reverse complement strand
TTTCTATATTATATAAATATGTGTTACTCCCGTCAAAATAATCTTAGAAAATGATTTTAATCTAAGATAATTAGTTAATCTATTATATTTTATAGTTGTTATCTCAATCTTTTTAATTATCTAAATACTCTAATTTAAAGTCTTCTGTTTAGATTTTCCTTTTTAAGTTACAAAATAGAAATTGAATGTGATAAAATAACTTAAACTTAGAGGAACAACAAACATACATGTAGATTTTAATGACGTAGGAATAAGATAAGTTAAGAACAAGATAGAAGATAATAACTAAAAAAAAGTGTAAATGATGAGCATACACATACGTACATTAATTGTAATTTGGTTGGCTAGTCATGCTTAGGAGGTTACACAGTTAATTTATATCTAAAGATTCTATTTATAGATTCATCAATAGTTACTTTAGTTACTTATCTTATTTTAAAGTATAAGGTATATAAACATAAACACGTGTTATCATTCTTTTTTGTATCAATCATTATGTGTGTGAAATATGTACTTAGGAATTTCCTGACTTCCAGAATATTTAAAATTAAAGAGCTTTTCAATTTGGCTTTAGTCCTAAAAGAACTTTACTCACATTTATCAATCCAAGCAAAATATTGATCCTTATTCTTAAACTAAATTAGGAGAGTCATTATCTTTAAGAATCATTCTATCAATCTCCAATAATACTCATCAAAATCCATGAAATCCTTTATATTATCTTTAAGATATTCCCAATACAATATTACATCCATTTTAGAATGATCACATAAATCTCATTGAATTGATAATTTCTCACAAATTTAATCTTAAATAACTATAATTCACACTTAAATCATTTGCATATAATTGTTTCTCTTTTAATATATTCAACATTACTTTTAAGTTGAGGTGAGATTTATATTTTTTATGTCTTCTTGAATAGATAAAAATGTCATTTCCAAAGAGAAAAAAAAAGTTATAAAGAAAATAAAATATCAAGTTCATTAATGTTTATTAATATTTATTAATATTTATTAATGTTTATTAATATTCATTAATGTATGATAATCGACCCATTTTATATTATTTTATATTGTGTAAAACATGTTTTAAAAGATGATTTTAATCTATAATAGACCGATTTTGTTATTTATTATATTATTGTGTCACTTAAAAATATACACATACAAAAAATGGAAAATATAATGTGTCAAATAGGATGGTCTTTTGTATAAAAATATCAACTACTAACAAAATTAAGTATACACTATCTCGAATATAATTATGTTTCCTTAAAAAAAAAAAATTATACCTTAAATAAAGAAATAGAAAATACACATAAATCACATGAACATAAACTGCATGTGCACAATATTTTTCTGATGCACCGCCACCGTACCATTAAACCATCTCAATCCTACATTGCGCAATGCTCTATCTTGGGTACTACGGATACACTAACAGACTCGGACTGTATTAGGTTCCGTTTTCGCTAATCCAATCCCTCTCCTTTCTATTCTCTCTCTATCTCTCTCTCTATATATATACTCTTCAGCATTCCATCCATCTCCGTGAAGACGGAAACGCGCGGTTTTTCTATGACTGCGCGAACATTTTCCGTCACTTTCCCGATAAAGTCTCCATACACACTCCTCTCTCGCCCCTTCGCATTCTCTGATTCCTCTCTCTTCTGATTCTCTCATCGCAGATTTTCATACGTCGAGAGCGACTTAGGGTTTCGAAAGCCTCGCGATTTGTTCGGGAAAGGGACGGAGGGAGAGTTTCGTTAGGGTTTTTGTTTGCCGAGTTGTTTTGCCGGGATTGGAGATGGGGAGCGACGATCGAGACGGTAATCGGTTGATCAAGGCGAATTTCACCGCCGACGGAGCGGCGAAGCTCAAGGAGAGTGTGATGGAGAAACTCAAGGAATTCATGGGAGATTATTCCGATGACACTCTTGTGGTACGAACGAAAATTGTCGTTTATTTGTTGAATTGTTTCTGAGAGAGAAGTCTTGCGCTTATCGAAGCTTTTTTTAAGATTAAGGATATGATGACTGATTAATTAGCCCCTGGTGGTTTTCTTACGATGAGCGGATCTGGATTTTATTTTAAAATTTGTGGAGTGTTGTTGTGTGCGAATGCTGTATGGTATGAGTTGGATGAGGGAATGGGTTGTGGTGGAAAATCTGTATATATTGTGACTTGAATGGTTAGGGTTTTTTCTGCACGTTATGGAGTGCTTGTTTTTAGGAATATAGATGAGTGCTAAGTGAAGATGTCAAGATAAGTTAATGGATATTGTAAAAGTAAAGTGGAAGGCCACTTGTGACCTTAGTGTTGAAGGCTGTCATATGCACTGTGTTTGAAAATGTGATTCTAGTTTTAGTGTATGCTAATTGCTTTTGGTATTCTACTTCATTGAAATTCTGGTTGATATTATGATTTGGTGAAATCGTGTTATTGTGATCGTGGTTGGGGTTTTGTTGTGATTTGTCGTGTTGCACGCCACTGCCTCCGCTAATGCGGCATCTGTTGTGGTCCCGTGAGTTTAGAAACCTTGATTTTGAGACCATAATCAAGGTCATGGACCTATTTGAAACCTTGGGTGAAATCTTGATGTAGATACACTATGGGTTATGTTCGAACTTTACTTTTATTTTTGTTTTACATGGTTCGCACTTTATAATGCACGTTCATCTCCAATTGTTCTCTCAATGGACTAGTGTTGAACATGCTCCTGCATGTTTTCAATCACAACCTACATATGGTTGGCTGGAGCATGTGCTTGTGCATGCTGAATGGGCTTTATGTAGTTGTGCTATAGCGAAGTTGAACACACATAATTTACGATCGCATTTTGGGGAAATTACTCTTAGATGAGGTGAGATTGCCCAACGGTGAGTTTGCCTTGTGAACTGTATAGGTCATGTGTTCATATCCTGGAAATGGACTCTACCTGCATTGATAGGGCTGCTAACCCTCCCATGACCTCATAATGCGAGTCTTGTGCTAGACTGCCCCCTATATTAATTGGAATAAAAAGATTGTGTGAATAAATAACAACTGTTGCATGTGAGGAAGAGACTGGCAAGAACATTGGGAGAACCACACCACAAATAACTAGCTATCGTAGTTGGAGAGCCCAAGGCCTTATAAGCCCCAATGTAAAATGCTGTACTTCTAATTTGGGACCCAAGTCTCCTACCTTGCAAATGGATCATAGCATGTCCGCAGTCCTGGCTGGCTGTTCACTAGCCCTTTGACTAGTTTGGGTGAACACTTTAATGCCAGAGTTGCCAGCCGTCTTACTTGTTTACACTTGAGACATGGTGGTATGCTTTGATACCATTTAATTAGGACTTTAGAACCATGCTCTTAAAACTAGCTATTGTAGTAATAGATCCTAAGGCATTGTAAATTTCACACTAAAATCCCATACTTCCAATGTGGGACTTACCTCAAGTCCTTACCTTGCAGTTGGATCCTAGCAGAGAGAAAGAGGACACTAATGAGAAAAACATATCAAATGAAAGATAATCTGATTAAATAGAGGAAGATAATACCCTGAAATATTTTAGGAGAAACCATTAAACAAAAATTCACCTTATTAAGTTTATTGAAAATCGTTTGTAATAGTTCAATCCCATTGTGTTGTTTGATTCACTTGCCAGTGAGACAATTTTGGTGTCTTGCGGAAATGCTGGCATTCATCTGTATTGTGTAATGTGTTTTATCTTCAGAATTTCATTGTTATTTTTAAGCAAGTACACTTGTCATTCTTATTTTTGTTGTACGTGAGGATATTGTATTTCTGTTGTTCCTTTTCTTTCTAACAATAAAAATGCTCTAGTAGAAGGAACCATTGAGCATACAAAATTGCAATACGATATTAAAATTTCCTATGATGAATTTGATTTCATTGAGTAAACTAACTTTATTTTGTGCAACAACAGGATTACGTTATTGTTTTATTGAGGAATGGTAGGCGCAAAGAACAAGCTAGGAATGATTTAAATGTTTTTCTGGGAGAGAACAGTGATTCATTTGTATCATGGTAAGTTTATCCCTTTAATAGATAAATTTAAATTAATTTAATTGCAGCAATATAGTTTTCATACCCATCATTATGCGCTAACATATATTCATATCTCGTTAATAGGCTCTGGGATCATCTGGATTTGCATTTAGATTTGTATGTACAACCTCAGGCATTGCTGGATGAAGCTCCTAAAAAAAATACTATATCAGAGGTTCAAGCTGGGGGCGATGATTTTCAGCATTTAAATTCAGGGTCAGAAAGAGTAAAATCTAATAAGTTATCCAGAAGTCGCCATAACAAAGATTGGAAAGGATTGATGAGGGAAGAAGCTGAACCATCTCCTATTCGAAGCTCTGTGGCTGACAATTCTCATTTGGAGGAAAAAGGTCGACCTGAAGCCAATTATGGTCCAAGGTCCCTTTCTCCTAAGCCTCCAGTTCAGAGGAAAAGGGGCCGTGCTGATGAACAACAGAGGACAAAGGTTTGAACTGCTATACAACTATATTTGCTTCATTTACTCTCTACACAGACATTTAAATGGATTGTGGCAGTAATCATAATCTAATAGAAGTGAATTAGTTTATATAGTTGAGAGGCAGTAGTTTATTTATTTATTTATTCTATTTTTCACTTAATGTCAGTGTTGTATTCTTGTATTTTGAAAATATGGTTAGGTTAATCATATGCCAGAGAATTGCATTAATTTGAGCTCCCAATATTTTATTGATACTTGATTGGATGGATTGTATGTGTCTATTCCACCTTGTGACTGAGATAAAATAATGACATCCTTGTGTGGATAAAATCACAACTTAGTTGTACTTTCCTTAGCTTGTTATTTTTGTATTTTTTTTCAGTATAATAATAAAATGCTTCTTGATCCCTTGCATTCAAACATCTAACTGTTAACTTCTACAGAGGGAATCTGTCTCACAAGTAAACATTGCTGCTCCACGAAGGCTGCTTCAATTTGCAGTGCGAGATGCTGTAGCTACTTCAAGAACAGCCAATTCAGGCATGATGGAGCCTTCCCTAAAGCGTCTTCGATCTGTAGTTTCTACATCGACTGGTGATTCATCTTTGGTTGAACGTCCACAGAGGATGCAGCTTGCTTCCAGGGTGGCAAATCCAATGGCTACAGTGATTAAGGCTGTGGCAGAAGCTGCAGAAGATGTGATAAAATCCAAGTCCTCTGGAAGTGTATTTGATAGACTTGGTCGTGGTATGGATACATTAGATGATAATAGACAACTTGAAGATAGTTACCAACATCAGGAGCAAAATCATTTAGTAACTGACTACAATGGGCAGTATGCTGCAAATACGACTATGCTGGGACATGAAACTGGTTATCCTTCTGATTTAAATTCTTCAGATAATGAAGGGTATGATGATATTAATACCATGGGTCGTAGAGTGTCTGGAGCTTCTCAGATCAGTCCCTCTGTTGGAAGCAGGGGCAATGATTCACTGATGATGCAGTATAGTTTAGCAAAAACTGTTGATGATAGCTTGCACCTAAAACGGAATCAAGAACGAGAGCAACTTGATGCTTCACCCAACACATCTCATAAGATTGTGAATATATTTTCTGTTAATGTAAATACATGGAAGCCACCGAAACATCAGGAACCAAGAGAGGTTGAAGAATTAGATGGTAGTAAAACTTTTTACAATGAAAGAGGTCCCAGATCTAGTCTGCGGCTGGTGAAGGAGAATGCCAACACACAAAACGTTAGTAATGGGAATGTGAGTTTTTCACTCTTGGTGACATTCTGAGATACTGATTTCTGTTAAAATTTAGGGTAAAGAACATAAGACCTTGGAGAATAGCTGTTTCTCAACTTTCTTCCCTAAGAATACTTTATCATTCAATCCCTTTGATATTTGGTCTGATGTGAAAATTTTACTTTTTTAGTTAAGATAAATATTTGGGGTGTTCAAAACCATACTTCAAGGGTTAAAAAATGTATTGAACTGAAATTAAAATAAATAAATATAACATGCTTATTTAGCTGCAGATCACTTTCACTGATATAATTTTATTTAACAGGTAAACCCTGCTCTTGATGCTCAGAAAGAGTCTAGCAAGGCACACGTAACTGCTTCTGGTGAGATTTTAATCTTCTGTGACATGTGAAAATTTGTAGTTTTGGAGGTCAATTATTTTATAATGCTGAAGGGTCTGTTATTAAGTACATATTTTACAGTGTATTCTTTTTATTTATTTTTTATTTTTTAAAATATACCATTTGAATACTTGGGTTATCAGGTGAGGAATTGACTGCATCTTGTGTGTTCTCAGGTTCTAATGCTGCCGGTCGTCCTTCAGAAGATGTTGATTCCAGAACCATTTTTGTTAGCAATGTAAGAACTCTTACGTTATTCTTGATGATGGAAGGTAGGTGGGATTTGTTTGATTTCTGATGTTGGTTGCCACAGGTTCATTTTGCTGCCACCAAGGATGGCCTGTCTCGGCATTTTAATAGATTTGGGGAGGTTTTGAAAGTGATTATAGTTACTGATGCAGCAACAGGGCAGCCAAAAGGGTAAGACGGTACTTGTCAAAATTTTGTTTCATTGGTTATATACAGTATATTTTTTAGCGAATTATTCACATTTGTTTGAGCTTGTGCAGGTCAGCTTATGTTGAGTTTATGCGAAAAGACGCCGCAGATAATGCATTATCTCTGGATGGCACTTCTTTCATGTCACGGATTCTCAAGGTAGTTATTGCAGCGTTTGGTATTTCTATAGACGTTTTCCCCTCATATTTAATTTACTTCTGGTTCTTGTTCTTCATTTTTAAGATGTATATTTCTACGTCACTATTAACGTTTGTGGCACACCTCATTGATAAGAACCTTTTGTTGTTTTGATTGGGGGTAAGTAATCCTAAACGAAGTAAAGCAGATTAAAATTTTTATGTTGTCTTTTACCCTAACTTGTATGTGTAATCAAAATGGATTTTTTTGAATTATATTAGGGAGTTGATCCTGGTCAACTCTTTGAGTTATATGTTTTATAACATCGGCAGTGCAATGCCGATGTTATTCATGATAATGCATAGAATTAGTCCATTTTTTTTTAGATTTGAAGCAAAATATGAGGTTAGTGAACTAATTTTATTTGAGTTTACTCTACTGCAGGTTGTTAAGAAAAGTGCTGCTCATCAAGAATCAGGTTCAGCTATGGCATGGCCACGCATGTTTAGGGGTTCAGCATTCCCTTCCGCTAGGTTTTCTAGACATCCGTTTCCAAGAGGTATTCCTGGTGCATTTAGACCTCGACCCCCAATTAAATTGGGTGCCAGGAGCTTGCAATGGAAGCGGGATGCTCAGGGATCTGACAGTAGTTCTTCTATGAATACCGGTAGTGTCGCTTCTCCTGCAGCGCCTGCTGCTCGTGGTTTCACCTATGTTAGAACAGAATCTAAGCCAGAAAGTAGCTTGGGTACCACGTAGTTTATTTCTTAAGATGGTCTTGAGAGTGGTTTCATATCTGATGGTATAAAAAAAACTGGTAAAAAAATGATGTATGGAGACGCCTGCCCTAAATTTTGAAATTTTCATATGTACATGGAAGGTGGATATTTTATATCCTAGGTGTCTAGTAGGTAGTAGATGACATTTCCAAACAAAGGTTGTAGAAGACGTTTAACAACGGTTTTTTTTATTGTCTTGGGTTGAGGCTAGAGACGGGAAGGTCATTGATTTTATTGGAGGGAGGTGAAGTGTAATGGAACTACCTGGTGGGAATTATCCATACATTGTAGGGTGGGCCCTCTGTGGTCTTCGTTACCACGGGATATCATGTTTCTCTGCATTATTTTTGGTCAAAAGTGTTACCTTTGATAAATCAAATAAAGCAGGGGTGGGGGGAGGGGGTTTGTGGGATTAGACTGCGTAATTATCTCCACTGTTCACAACTTCAGATCATTAAATATTTTATTCTTTCTGTAATTTTACACTTGTGTATTTCTGGCTCCTCGTCTTACTGCTGTTTTTCTTTCCTTTCTCGATAATTTTCTTTTTTTTTTTCTCTTTCCTCGTGCCGTTGACACTTGAGCATGCTTTGTGGAACCTTCATCTATGTTTGCAGGATAATCCTTAGGCTCCATGCTCTTTATGGTAAGCAACCGAACCTCATTATGCATGTCAGAGAATGTTATTATCTGCTATAGCATTAAGCACATGGTTTCTTTTTACACATTATTATTGTTCTATTTTGTTTACGAAAATGTTTTTGACGGAAACACGTTTTTTTAAATCACATTCTTTTAAGAAAATCTCAAATTATTTTTCTCCCCCATTTTATTTTCACCCAACCAAACATGGCATAACTAACAACTTCACCTAGTGCCACTTTTTTCCCTGTTTATTTGGTCCCAATCGGATGACTGACAAGGTCAGCGACCCACTTCATTTAACACCAATTAATTTGGAACGCTGCAGCCATGTGATTGTGTGCCCAAAGCCAACTCAATTTTTATTTTATTTTATTTTCTTAAATGACAAAATTAACATAAAATAGAGGATAAATTAATAATATTAACTTCAAACTATATTAGGATTCTAATTTTTTTCAAATTCTTCATAGACATTTTAAAACATTATCTTATTGCTTCTTTTCATAGTACATTATACATGCGTATACTTAAATTTCAAACTATATTTGTATCGCCTATTAAGTTCCGGTAGGAGAGTCAATGCGATTATAAAAAACCAAATTTTACTTCATCTTCTTTTTATATGTCTGTTTTATGAACAAAAGCAAAATGTTATTAAGCTATTTGTTATGTTTAAACCTTTTTTCTACTCAAATCAAATGTCAACAGTTATTTATGATTTATTTGGCCAAATTTTTTTATTGAAACTTACGAGTGAGAAAATAAATAAATAAAATGGAGTTTTTTACAAGTTTAATTAGCTTATATATAGATTAATTGATAAAAGTTTTTCATATACTTTTTTTAAAGAATTGTTTTATAATTTATGCATAAACTAATTTTAATTTATACAGATTTTTTTTCTTCTTCTAAAAGTCTTTAAAAGGTTTGTTTAAACCTATTCTTAGACCAATATGTTAAACTGTTGAGCTCAAACCTTTATATAATGTCGAGTAGATAGTAAATTTAGTTTCTGAGTTTTCACTTATTATATTCGTATTTGAAATTAAAAAAAGCAATTCTTTTAAATTTATTTTAAGATTTTATTTAATAATGTTTTTTCTTCTCATTTTGTTTCTAATCCAAACACTTAAGTGATGACATATGTTTAAGGACCAAAATTAAAAGAAATAGGTTAATTTTAGGGACTTAAGTGAAACTGAAAAAAAAGTTCAAGAATTTATTTTAGCTTTTGTTTTTAAAATCTACGGGATTAAAAAAAAATACCTTGTAACTGAATTAATCATTTACTCAATAAACTTGATTTATAAATCATTCAGAGTTATACACATATTCAACGACTATATTATTAAAATATGGTTGATTTCAAAATGAATGGTCCTATCTGCAAGGAATGGAATCATAATCTAAAGAAACATATCCCAAAAGTAGAATTAAAACCAACTAAAACATGTAATATAGTACACACATACTGATACAAAATACAATAATTTTGTACCGAAATTCCTAGGATATATTTTGTATGGAAAAACAAAACTAAAAGAAAAGACAATCTCAATTTGACATCCTTTTATTGTAGGTGGATCTAGGGATTCATCTTTTGCTTCCCGTTATGCTGTCGTAAAATAGCATGCACGTAGGTATGTATGTCATGACTTAGAATTGCAAATAGCAGGCAACAAAGGAGAGGAGTGAGACAGCAAGGAATGGATCAAGAGCGCCGGCGCTGCCTTTGGGTGCCCCCGGCGTGGCAAGGCTGGCGGGGGCTTCCGCCTTGTCGTGGCCGCCGTGTGCCATGGCGGTGCTAATGCAAGCGACGGCAAAGAGGACAACACAAGTAGCCTTCTTCATCTCCATCACTGAGTATCACTGAATTTGACTTGTAGTAAAGAAAGAGAATTTGTTCAATATGCATAAAATAGGTTTGGACTTAAAGAGTGTTTTATAGAGGGGAGTACGGACCACTTTGTTCCCACATTTAAATTTGTTTTTTTGTGTGTGTGTGGTGATGCTTATTACTTTTCAAGGTGGTTGGAGTTGTGTGGTTGATTATCATTTTGAAGTGTGGTTGATTATCATTTTGAATAGGAAAAATGATGCAACTTTTGGTTAAGAAAAAATAAATTATTAATTTCAAATATATGTATATTTCTATCTAAGGGTTGTAAACGGTGAGATATATGTTACTCTTTTAGATTATTTTTTTAGTAATTTTTCATTTAAGTTTATAGAGATTTTTCATTATAAGTTTTTTTTTTTTTTACTTTTATTTTTAATAAACAAGTTCACACAGAAGAATTTTCACTTAAGGTGAAATCGGAATAACTTGAGTAATGAGTTGTGTAGAAATGAACTTACGTGGTGCTGTTTCTTTTAATTCTTTTAACACAGTCCATGTGTTTTCACTTTCACTTTTCTTCTCTTTTTCTCACTCCATTGCATGCCACGCATTTTCTCCTGCATTGTTTCGACATCTTTTTGCTACGTTTCGAGCTCCTTAGGTTCTCCATTCAGCTTTATTTCACTTTTGGTCCTTCATTTACGTTGAGAGCTTTGTTTGAACAGTGACATTTTCATTTCAAGCTCCATTCGAGGTACCCTTCGTTTGAAGCTTTTAATTGTTCATTTATCCTTCATTTTCGTTTGCTTTCACTGATTGTGGTTATTCATTGATATTTTGTTTGCATTTTGTAGTTTTGGTAGTGTTCGTTTGCAAGCTTTATGGTGGTCTCGGTTGAATGCTTGGTTTGACATTCCTTGCCTCTTTTAGCAATTTTGTAAAATTCATTAAAAATAGTTAAAAATTTATTTTTGACCCAAATTTTTTTATTAGCATATTGATTTAATATATATTTGATGGTAGAGTTCTTATATTGTATAGGTTTATCATAGATTTAGGGTTTCAAAAATTTAGGATGAAAAAATTTTAAACGACCATAACTTTTGATAAAGAGCTTGAATTGAGACGCTCCAAAAATAAAAGTTGCTCGAAATAGGGTAACGAAGCCCTTGGCCAACCGCCAAAGCCTCCGTAAATTTCAAAATTCCATCGTTTAGGGTTTCTTCTTTATTTCTTTTATTTTTCATCTATTTTTTTTTTATATTTTAGCCTTTAATTTCACATATCTATACTTTTTAGAAAATTCTAAATTTTTTTGTAATGTTTTCTTGTATTAATTAGAGATTTATCAACCTATAATTTTTTTTTTAAAAAAATGACAACACCACGTCGGTTTTAGCCAAGCAACCAACGTGGTGGGACAACACCATGTTAGTTTTAGTCAAACAACCGACGTGGTGTTCACCATGTTGTGTTGTGTTGTGTGTAATTGACATCGATGCCTCGGTTAAACCGACGTGGTAATAGATTACATGATGTCGGTTGTTTAACCGACGTCATGGTTAACGTCGCCTTGGTCGATGTCGGTTCGTGACCTGATGATAAAAGCCTCCCAAAACCGACGATAAAGACATTTTTGCCACTAATGAATTATGCTCGATTAGATGCACGTGAATGAAGTAAGTAAAGGTAAAGTTGAAGGACTCTCAGTGAAGTATAAGTGAGAGTTATGTGTCTTTAAAATAATAAGTTAAAATTATAACATGGACATACTAGAGACACAATCTAAGTGAGTTGTAAGACAAAAGAAACTTAGACCAAATAATATAAATTTAGTGATAGAGACTGAACCAAATCATTCAATATCACACTTGAGTAAAACACCACATTGCATACAACTTGAAGATTATTTTCCTTTTACAATTGGTGTAATTTTAAGCTATGAGTGTTGAAACGTCTTATTGTTAAAGGTTGTTATAGTTTTTTTTATTTATATAATTCTTCTTCTCATTTTTAATATGATTGATTAATTTTGATTAATTGTTTTTACTTCATGCTTAATGTTTACTTTATATCTTATCGACTCAAACCTTGATTTTATATTTTGAATTGAAATTGAGAAACTTTGTTTTAATTAGAATGTTGGTAAAAATACTAATATTGCTAGCTCGTACAAATATATTAATTTTTAAGTCCAAAACCTTAATAGTGTTGATTGGTTAATAATTTTACCAAGGAATTCAGATTTTTTAAGTAATTTAGTTTCTCTACTAAGAAATTAAGGTTAAATTAAATCAGATAATCGTTAAATTATCTGAGAGATCAAAATTATTAAATAAATATTAGAGTAAATTATATTGGAAATGTTAATGAAACCAATCTTTGACTTCTTTTATTCATTTAAATATCATTCTATCTTAATCATTTTATATTTAACTATGTATCCTCTATATTTATATACCTTTCATTATTTAAATCAAGTCTTTTTATTTTAAGCGTTTTTTTTCCTAATTTCAAATTCTAAATATCTCTTTTTTTCTTTATATGAAATAATTAGTTTCAATGGAGTAACATTTGGATTGGTGTTCATTTACTACTTGCGACCACTTGGTATGTTTGCTAAGAAATCATCAAATAAGTTTAAGTTGAATTAATATGGAGTATGAGAATGATATTAAAGAATTTCTATAATTTGCTTAACAAAATATAACAAATGTTAATAGGAGATATTGTTGTCCATTATGCATTAATTATTTGAATGGAAGAACACTATAAAATGAGTTTTATGTGAGGACAATCTTTGGGATGACTTCTTGAGGAATTATACGACATAGCCTAGTGAATTGCTAAACATTTAAGTGTGTCCTAATTTTAGTATTTTGATGTTCATTTGGATGATCGATTGGATAATACGATTACCAAGGTTAAACAAAAATGTCAACAAACATATGTATGATATCTTAAAAATGATTTGGAGAAGCCTCTGCATTGAGATTGCACAGATTTTACACATATGTTAGAAGTATTAATATCAATTAATATATTAGAAGTATTGATATTAATTATTGTTAGGGCGAGAAAAAGGAAATTGATAAAAGTTTGATGGAATTGCTTGAATTATTGAATGAAATGTTTTCATGAGGTAATACATTTTTTACTTGTCGCTATGAGGTGAATAAAATATTTTGTTCTATGAATACAGAGTACACGAAAATACATACATGTTTGCTTCAATAATTATTACATATTCCAAAGAGAGTTTAAAGCATTGCTTAAGTATCTAAAATGCATATTAAAAAAAGAAATCACCCAAAACCCGTTTGCATACACATTAAGATGAATCTTAGAAAAAATATCCAACAAAAAAACGTATATATATGTGTTATTGCTTAGCAAAGAATAAAATGCCCTTACTACAACTTTGAACATTTTGATAATGAAAATATAGAAAAAGGACTTTTGGACTCTAATTATAATGGTATATTTCTATCATTCCAAAATGTATGTATTTGTTTATTAATATTAATGATGTAATCAATTTTGTGTGACATACCGATGAAAGAAAATGTGATGAAATGTTATATGGTGAAGTTGATTTATCGTAAAGAAAAAGAAATTAATTTTGTATTTTCAAAATTTGAAAATGATGCAAAAAAACCTTAAGCACATTCTTACAATAAATCAAATGAATCATTCCTAACTTAAATTTCAAACATAATTTATAAAATATTTTACTTGTCATTTATGACTTGTGATATTAGTTATTAACATGTTTTACTTGTCATTTATAATTTGTTTTATTAGTTATGTATAAAGTCAAAATACATAATAT
>Ga0123340_1004041_pt1 | contig 13846 bp, 7 predicted proteins | sample SirMexnodulemix_FD_89961 | JGI IMG/M metagenome (GOLD analysis project Ga0123340, IMG submission 89961) | Root nodule microbial communities of legume samples collected from Mexico - Siratro Mexico nodule mix | ecosystem: Host-associated > Plants > Roots > Nodule | place: Mexico: Nepantla... | reverse complement strand
ATTAAAATCAAACAAATGTTCAACTTTAATCCAAAGTTTTTTACAACTTAAAAGATTAATATAAATATTAAAAATATTATATTTTACTGTTAAAAGTAAAAAATATTAAATAAAAGTTAATTTTAAGACTTTATTCTATCGTATCAATTTAGTCTAATAAGAGTTTATTTTTATATTTTTTTTCTTATAAGGACTGTTTATAATAGTTGATTATAATTTCTAATCACTTATCATTATTAAATTTTATTATTTGTTTTATATCAATATATTTATTATTGATATTATTATTTATTTCCGATATATTATTTATTTATTTATTTATTTTGATAAGAATATACTTGTTGTTAGAAATTACAATTAACCTCTATAAAAGAAAATGTAACAAATTCCGATAACTTTTTTGCATTTGACTCTTAATTAGTGAGAAAATTACATTTGACTCTTATACAAGTAATATTCTAAAAGCAAAGGTTCTATTCTTCATTTTTTTATTATCTTCTTCCATAAAAACAGATAATAGAGAAAATTACAATCTTAATTTAAAAACTTTGCTTGAAGTTGGTTTATGTAAGATAATGAATGAAATAATACATGAGAAAGGAAATAACTTGCTAAAATTAGTTGGAATAAACTTTTCTTAAATGCTTTTAAGAAAATAAATGAATAAAAAATAAAAAAAATTATTAACTAAAATTAATTTAGGAACAAAGAAAAGCTGTAACAATAATAATATTAATCAACCAATTTAATCCATTCTTCTTCAGAAAGGTGGAAGAGAGGAGAAGAAGGTTGAAGGAAGTATTGATGCTACTTGAGAGTTGAAAGATATGAGTGGTGCTGCATTTCTCTACGGTTCGCTTATTCATGCACCATCACCGTTGATTCAACAACAACGCTATCATTATTTATCATCACCGATCCCAATTCGTCCCTTATGCATATCCCCTCTCACCATCGCAACTGTTTCCACCACCTCCGTTCTCCAGCGCGATTCCGCAGTTGAACTCGCGTCTGTGTCATCGGAATCTTCCATCGACTCAAACGACGCCGCTTCACCGCAGAATGAGACGGTTCTGCTGGATACAGAGCAGCACACTGAAAGAACAGTTCGGCCGCCACTCTCTTCTGAAGATAAAGGAACAAGACTTCGAAAGAAGAAAGAAGACGACGTCGTTTCGGATAACCGCTTCAAGCTCCGCAACGGAAGAGAAGTCTCTACTCGCTATTCGCTTTCTTATTTTCTTCTGTTTCTCTCTTTTTTTTCTTTTCTTAATTAGATTGTATTATTATTTGGAGTTTTCAGGTTTTTGAGGAGAAAGCGTATCTTGTAGGTGTTGAGCGCAAGAACGATGTTCAGGATTTTGGAATCCAGGAGTCATTGAGCGAATTGGCGCAGCTAGCTGACACTGCTGGATTATTGGTTGTTGGCTCTACTTACCAGAAGTAAGTAAACCACTTTTAGTTTTCTTAAAAGTGGTTTTGCAATTACTCAAGCTTCAATTTACTTACTGAAAAAAACACCGTTATTATGTTGTAGTTGCATCTAATTATTCTCTATCGTTTTGTTGTGGAGAAAATGTGGCATCATATGGATGTATTGAGTAAGTGGAATGCCTGATTTCGAGTTTCACTGGAGTGATTCTCTTCTTCTTGTGTCATGCAGTTGAATAGCGCATCTTGTTTAGATTTTATGATGTTGCTGTATTTCATTGCATACTTTTTCGTTCTTCTCTGGATGTTATTAGAATCAACAATGTTATTTGTACACTGCCCTGCCACATAAAGTCACACCACCAGAAGAAGTAAACTGTTTTCACCCAGTCACTCTATTTCTGGTTTCTATATCTTTTTTTGTTCCACCTCTACATTCTGAAAAAGGGTGTGACAATGTATATACATGTTAGCATACGATACTTTATGTGTAAGAGTAATACCCCTTCTTGAAGTTCTTTTCATTTCAAATAATCCTGATAATCAACCCACTTCTTACATCATTGATGGGGACTAAAGACCATGACTGCTACTAATTAATGTAAAGCATTTTCTCAAACTTCTCCCTTACTCTCTCACATGTTCTGACAATAGTTCATTAAGAGCAAAGGCAACTTGGTGCTATAAGTTCTAGCCATGGCAGGGGTCCAACAGGGAAGAGTTGGACCTGTTAAGGGACTATGGCAGGTAGTCTTTCCTTGCATGCATGAGGCTGATTCCACAACTCAACCCGTGAACTCTGTGATAAACAATACTGTTTATAAATCAGCAGTTCTATCTTCTTCATGAGAAATTTTAATTGCTAAAGTACATTTATGTTTTCTTTTCTTTTGGGATAAAATATTATTTTTTGACTCAATTTCTGAATTGGTGCAGGCTCACTTCTCCAAACCCTAGGACATATATTGGCTCTGGCAAGGTTTCTGAAATTAAGAGTGCAATTCATGCATTGGGTGTTGAAACTGTTATCTTTGATGATGAACTGTCAGCTGGGTAAGGTTCTGTTTTCCTTTTGTTTAACATTTATGACATCCATATGCAGGCTCCTGCTAATACTATTTTTTTGTCCATGGTACCATTTAGTTTGTTGACATCTGACTATTTCATCTGCTCTGAGGGTGCTTTGTCTTCATAACTGACCATAAAAGGGCAGGAAAAATCAGACTAAAGTTGACATTCTTGTAGGCTTTAATTGGAGGTGGTTGGAATTCAAATCTTTCTATTTCAGGCTTTATACTAAAGTTGTTGAGGTTCTGTTTGAATGCTTGGTTTCTATTTGAAGTGACTACAATGATTTGGAACCTTTTGAATTTTAGGAAAATAATCATTTAGCTTGAACTAAACTATTGAAGTTTGATGTATTTATTATGGCAGAGAAGGCTGTTGGAAAGTTATCAAGCAGTCAATTGGGCCGTTACCTGCAACATTAGGATTTTGAGATTGATGAGTTGTATGGAAACTCCAATCAAGGAATACTAGGTTTCGATGGTGTGAACTGCGAAGCTAATTTTACTTGTTAGGTAGGTGTAGAAATCAAGTAGCAAAAGATTAGCTGAAAAAATGATTCAGTTGGACCAATCTTAATTGGATTATAGGTTATGGCAGTAATTAAAAAATTTATGAAGGATAAATCAAAACTTGGATAAGCAACTCTGAGTGGTTCCAATATCTGACCTTTAATCGAAGGAAATACATAGAATAACCCTTACTTATAGACCTCCCTATGCTGTTTCTCTAGAATAGACAGAAGGATTCTTTAGAGTATGTTTGGATGGAGAAAAAGGGGAGGGAAGGAGAAGGTCTTGTTTGAGAGTTTTCTTGGAAGAGTGGAGGAAGACAGGACATTGTCTTCTAACACTTCCAAAACCTTATTCATTTTCTTATGAAGATTTTGAAGTTAACCAATTAACCGAGCCCAATGATAACAAGTGATCTATGTGGGCAACCTCATCTAATGGGATAAGGCTTTTGTTGTTGTTTGAAGTTCACTAATTTGGTGGATTTTGAAAATCTGAACAAGGTGAAAGAAACTTATACATAACCTCCCACTTTCTTCCTTTCTATTCCCCTGCATTCTTGTTTGTTTCCCTCTGAACTTCTCTTGACTCCCAAACTTACCTCAAGTGTTGTCTAGCTAATCTTTGCCATGACTTTATACTAATTTTTGTACTATTGTGAATTACATTTCTGATACACTTACAAATCATTTAACTTTGCTAACATCTAGAGCATGACTTGTAATCCATATAATGAAAAAATAACAAATCTTACTCTGCACTAGAAACTTGGACAATATTCTCTGAGTCCGGTGGCACCAAGGCTTGATTTACATCAGGGAACCTAGAATAGAGCAATTTAATGCAATTGTTCATAAATCTGGTAATTTCCTAGAAGCAAGTTCATTGCAATGGTTTATAGAACCTATTTTCTGAAGAGTTTACATAATCTTGATATTATAGGGCTTGATACTTCTACAACTAAAATCACGAAGGGAATTTGGAGATTAAATGAAAAGTCTCTATCACTTACATAAACCGAACCTCAAGCTAGAAGTTTACAACCCATAGTTTGAAAATCAAAATGCTGAATTTTGGCATGAGTACTTACTAACATACTAATCATAACCCTGATTAATTTTATGAACTAGTAAGATGTTTCAAATGCTAAGAACAGCCCAGAAATCAAAACTTGGTCCATTAATTTGTGACATTTTAATCTTGAAGCTTATGATTTCTTGTTACTAAAGTATCCTGCTTGCTTATATGAACATAGATAATTGTTATAATTATTATTTCTCTGCTATTTTGTTTTCCTGATTTTATCAGACAAATGTTCCAAGATTCATTATTTTCTTTATAGTCAAATTGCTGCATAAGAAACGCTACCCTGGGCCTCACATAAAATTTCTGGCCCCTGCTAATTCTAGGCAATTGCGCAACTTGGAAAAGATTTTTGGTGGAGATGTGAGAGTTTGTGATCGAACGGCTCTCATCCTTGATATATTTAATCAACGAGCAGCAACACATGAAGCGTCTTTACAGGTAATTTTAAATTATAAGAAGTTTCACCACTATCCTTTATTTTTATTAGGGTTTCAGTACCTAATCAACTCAGTTGAAATATAAATGCAACAAGGACTTTTGCGTGAGTTTCATGTTTTTATTATGATTTATCCCAACCCTTAATTTTTAACCATTACATGATCATAAGATAAACAAATTATTTATTGATAGTGTGATAAATATCTTTTTAAGTATTATATATGAAAAATATTTAATGTCATTAATTGATTAAGTAAGAGGATAATATGTAAAAGTCTTTGTAGAAAAATAATGTACTGTATTTATATTTCAATCCAGTGAGACACTTTCCAGATATTAGGGGCTAATTATTGTAGAGTAAGCAAAAAGAACCATTGACATCACCGAATTAGAAGTGCTTTTTTTCTATTCATGTTATGACCAGAACTTGCTTCGGTGAGCAGGATAATTTTCAATCCTTTTCCAGATTATTCTATGGTCTTTCTAATTCTAGGTTTCATTAGCACAAATGGAATACCAACTACCTCGTCTAACAAAAATGTGGACTCATCTTGAGCGTCAAGCTGGAGGAAAGGTGAAGGGAATGGGTGAAAAGCAAATAGAAGTGGATAAACGTATTCTGCGTAATCAAGTAAGCAGAAAGTCTTTTATAATTGGCAAATTTATCAAGTTTTCTGTAAAAATCTGTTTTTTGATTGAATTGATGTGCTATGCTCTGGTGTAATACTGGCAAGTAGACACATTGTATATTTCTGACTAGTAACGTACCGGTTTCTGACTATGCATTTCTCTGAAAGTTCACATACTTTTTCAGTTATACCTCTGGAATCTTAGTTTTTCTGAGAAATTTCTGACTGGGGCTTTGGCAGATTGGTATTCTAAAAAAAGAGCTAGAATCCGTTAGGAAACATCGAAAGCAGTATCGCAACAGGCGTCTCTCAGTGCCTGTGCCAGTGGTATCTTTGGTTAGTTTTTACAATTATATTGAGGCCATTCACTCTTTGGGTGACCTTTGCAGCTTGTACATCATGCTAATGCCAAATAAATATTTTGATAATGCTTTTGACAACGTTGTAGGTTGGTTACACAAATGCTGGTAAGAGTACACTTTTGAATCAACTAACTGGAGCAGATGTTCTTGCCGAGGATAAATTATTTGCAACTTTAGATCCAACTACGAGGAGGGTACAGGTAAGTCAAAACTGGAGAATTTCCCATCTTTTATATACAAACTATTCATTGTTTTCAGATTGTTGATTGCTTCCAACTATTCTGTATACTTTTTATTCGTAATGAGATTTAGGTGCCATCTTCAACTCTTTTACTAAATAAAGAACCATCCAAGCGCTTATAATTGTCCTTTAACTGGCAGCATAGCCGTTTCCTATATTTACAGTGTATAATGGCTGTGGCATGACTAAAATTCGTCTTGTTTTTTTAATCTAAAAGTTAATGAAAGTATTTTGCTCCTCTAAAGTGAGGATACTTGTAAAGTAAGAAAGTGAAGTTCCATTCAGAACTAATTTAAATTAAAGTATTTTATAAATTAAATCACTAGAAATTGACAGTTGTTACCCATACTCTCTCTTTACATTACAACTGTGCCTACTTTTAGACGAACTAAATAGTGCAGGAAAATAAGCCTTGTGAGGTTAGAAATGGATATGTTAACATGCTGTGGGTTGTTCATTTGCTTTCATCCAGATGAAGAATGGAAAGGAGTTTCTCCTAACAGACACTGTTGGTTTTATTCAGAAGTTACCTACTACTCTAGTAAGAAAGATAACTCTTACAATTAATTTTGCTCTTGATGTTTTTTTACAAAAAATATGCTTTTGATATTTTTGTAAATTTTTCGAGCACGGTTTTGCCATCAACTTAACATGTTGGTGTAGAAGTTAGACCTAAATTATTAAGTTACCAAAAACTCTTTCTGCTTTCTGTAGGTTGCTGCCTTCAGAGCTACACTGGAGGAGATATCGGAATCATCACTGATGGTGCATGTGGTTGATATAAGGTATGCATAAGTGAAAGTACTACGAGGAACTTAATTTAGAGAAAAAGAAGTTAGTAAAACTAGTAGCGGTGACCTACACCACCACATTTCGTTGAGTAGTTTTTGTGAATTGCAGTCATCCCCTGGCTGAGCAACAGATAAATGCAGTCGACAAAGTCTTGTCAGAACTAGATGTATCATCAATTCCAAAATTGATGGTCTGGAACAAGGTATTGTCGAACATTTTTGTTGGTTTCCTGTTCTGAAAATTGTGTATCTCCCCTTATCTTTTCTTGTTTCCTGGCTGAGTTTGCGTATCTCTCCTTATCTTTCCTTGTTTTGTGAAGAAATTACGGTATTTCGTTGGATCTGCCGTTCATCCAATTTATTGTTTGGGTAGGAATTTAGTTACATTTTTTAAGGACATTAGTCTATTCTAAATTTGCTTCTTTACAATTTAATCTTTCGAGTTACGTAAAAGATTTCTTTTGTGTGTGTTTCTTTATCAGTGTATTTTTGCTTTTAATATAAAGAAATGGTTATATCCTGTAACTGTAAATTATTTCCGTTTTGAACCGAATATTAAAATTTAAAATTGTTCCAACAATCATACAAATTGGGATGTAAGTGACATAAGTTATGTGCAAGACTAACTTGAAAATTTAAACAATTGAAAGTGGAGGGGTTAACTAACATTCAATTGAAATTGTTATCGTTATAAAATCATTTCTGTGCTTTTACTCAATGATTTAAGCTTTTTGGAATATTCGATTACTGATATGGTATCAAATCCTGTATGACCAAGATCGTTTGGACGTGAAGTTGATCATTGCTACCCTAATTCTAAAAGTAAGAAGAGTTGAATTTGAACAAAGGTAGATGGGTCAATGCTAACGCCCAAAAGGCTCTTTGGGGGAGTGTTATAACTATAAAGTTATTCACTTGTATGCATTGACAAAAAACAGAGGGAATGTGTCTTAAAATCTCAGATTTTTTTTTTTACCTTAATTGATGCTGTGTCTTTTTCTAATCATAGACTTAAGTTTTCCATTCATTCGGAATTTTCCTTTAATTGATATCCTGTCTTTTTCTAATCTTAGACTTACGTTTTCCTTTCATTTGGATTTTTTCTTTAAATGATATCTTATCTTCTTTTTTATTTATACTGATTATCCCTGTCATTTTAGATTAGGATCATCAAATCCTTGGATGTAAGTCACATAATCAGAATGGATTAAATAAATTCTAGGATTTAATAATCTTTCAGTTCAGAATTGGTTGTCTTTCTTTAAAATTTGCTCAATCACTTCAATGAAATTCTTCTTGTAATGTGTGCTATTTTAGATGACTCAGGTCATTTTCTTTCTTCATCAACAAGCTTAACTGTGCACCCAAAATTGAATATGACATGAACTCTAGATTAAACATTCTGGTGCATCTGACTTCTTATTGCAGGTTGATAAAGTTAGTGATCCCCATAAACTCAGGCTAGAAGCTGAAAAAAGAGATGATGTTGTATGCATATCTGCTATAAGTGGTGATGGTTTACAAGAATTTTGTGATGCAGTTCAAGACAGGCTAAAGGTACAAAATTGGAAACAATCTGAATATAATTCAAAACATAACATTTTAGTATTTGATACCATGTAATCAATTTGTTTGAACTTTGAACTATTTACATTTGCTAATAAAAAATCTATTCATTGACAGGACTCCATGGTTTGGGTAGAAGCTTTGGTCCCATTTGAAAATGGGGACCTTCTCAGTACCATACACCAGGTTGGAATGGTTGAGAAAATTGTAAGTAATATAACTTTGCCCGTTAACCAATTATGAAATTGGATTTTCCTTTCCATTTTAAGCTGGCAGATTTTACATTGTTCATCATATGATGGTTTTCCTGCTTGTATGTTATCGTTGGACTTCCTTATATTTTATCTTTAATTTATACAGGAATATACTGAGCAAGGGACATATATCAAGGCACACGTGCCCCTGCGTTTTGCAAGAATGCTCACACCCATGAGGCAACTGTGCGTATCGCGACCTTAACTTTCTTTAATATATCTAGTTTTGCTGCATAACATGTACATATGTATGTAATTATTGAAATCTTATTCAAAAGAATGGGATGGCATTGCAATATGTATTTACAACTACAGTTAGTAACCGTGCATATCCAATTCAGATTTGTTTTCTTTCATGTTATTTGGTTATATGACAGGGTGGGTTAAGTTGAAAGAGAAATACAAGTGAGTCTTATACAAACATCAGATAATTCAAATCCATCTGGTTCTTTGTTTTACTTCTAAATATTATTTAATTATCAGGACATATATATCACGACATTATACTCTGCAGCATCTTAAGACATTAGCATATTGCACCAACATGAATGAAAAATAAATGTTTGATATCTAGGTCCACGTGTATGGAGAAATAATTATAGGGATGTCAACTCTTTATACGAAGGGTTTAATGATATCCCGGATTTATCCAAATAATCCTGTTTCAGTTTTTAAATAAGTCTTTAATTAGAATAATTGTTCCTAACGGTTAGAATAATTGTTTAGGAACTGATAAAGTATTTCAATCCTTTCTTTAGTCAAAATAACTTCTCCTAAACTCTAAGGGGAAGTAATTTCAGTCAGTTGTTTTTTTGGTTATTGTAAATGTAATTTGTTCTTGGTTGCAGAAAAAAAGAAGAAATAAAACATTTCTCTTTATACATTTTCGTTCATTTTCATTATTTTATATACTTACCAACGGTTCGCATCAGAGCTCTCTTCTTGAGAGATCTGGGTATGTTTTAAGTTGTCATGGATTTCAAAACGAGTTTTTCCTAAGCTGTTCTCCTAGTCTTTGATGGGAAAACTATGACCTCTGGGCAGTGAGAATGGAAGCTTACTTGGAGACATTTTTGGAAACATGTGGAAGAGGATTATGAAGTACTTCCGTTGCCAGATAATCCTACCATGGCTCAGATCAAAAGTCACAAAAAAAAAAAAAACAAAACAAGAAAGGCAAAAGCGAAGGCGTGTCTATATGCCGGTGTTTCTTAAACCATTTTCACACGAATCATGGCTTTCAAAGCAACAGAAGAAATAATTTTTGCATTATCTAAAGAAGGAATACGTTAGAGATGAACAAATATAGAGCATGAAGGTGCTATTTAATGAGAGAATTTGAGTGACAAAAAATAAAGAGTATGAGACAATCAAAGAATACTTAGACACATTGTTAGGTATTGCCAACAAGATACGGCTGTTGGGCAGTAACTTTGCTGATTCTAGAATTGGCAGAAGTGCTACATGATTTGCAGGCACAAGAGCAATGAAGGTTGATGAGAGAAGATCATGCTGTTGAAGGTGCAATTCCAGCAAAAAATAGTGAGAATACAACAAACAACCAAAACAAAAGTGAGGGTAAAAAGAAAAATTACCCACCTTGTCAATATTGTGTAAAAATGGGTCACCCACTGTTTAAATGTTTGAAGCGACTAGATGCGAAGTGCACTAAGTGCAATCAGATTGGACATAAAGTTGTTCATAGTAAACACATGAACAATTATCTATCATAGGTCATGTGGTTGGTGTAACCACTATCTATCAACCAAGATTCACTAGAATTGTTGCTGGAGAAACAAGTAGCAACAAAGAGCTGATCTTCATCCTCTTGTGCATTTTCTGCATCAGCTACAACTTGCTGGATATTTGCTATGCAAATTGCAGTTTCATGTCCAATCTGATTGCACTTAGTGCACTTCGCATTTGGTCACTTCCAACATCTGAAAATCTTCTCTCATCAACTTTCACTGCTTTTGTGCTTGCAAAGCATATAACACTTCTGCCAAAGTGATCTTTGAAAGATAGATTCCTTGTGTTCTCTAATGAGATTATGGATGCTTCATACCTCTTAGGCATTGAGATTGGCCAACAGTCGTATCTTCTTGGCAATATCTAATAATTTGTTTGAGTATTCTTTGATTGTCTCATACTCAAATTCTCATTAAATTTAGCACCTTCATGCTCCGGATTTGTTCATTTCCGACATATTCCTCCTTCCGATAATGCTAAATTTCTTTTGCTGATTTGAAAATCATGATTTGTGTGAAAATAGTTTGACAAACACCAACAAATAGACACGACTTCACTTTTATTGTTTTTTTTTTTTTACTTTTGATCTAGGTCATGATAGGATTATGTGGCAGCGGAAGTACTTCATAATCCTCTTCCACCGCTTCCTGAAGATCAAATGTCTCAAGTAAGCTTTCATTCTCAATGTCCAGAGATCATAGTTTTTCTTATCAAAGACTAGAAGAGCAGCTTGGGAAAATCTCGTTTGAGAATCCATGACAACTTAAAACATACAAATAAAATAAAGAAAATGAACGAAAATATACGAAGAGAAATGTTTAATTTCTTCTTATTTCTCTGCATCCTAAAACAAATTACATTTAAATTAAAGTTTAGAGTAGTTATTTTGACTAAAATAACAAATACTTTATCCTAAATAATAATTATTTTATTTAAAGACTTATTTAAAAACTGAAACAGAAAATACAAATCAAAGTGCATTTCAAAAACAAATATCTAAGACATTTAAATAGAAAAGTTTAATGCATATGACAATATAACTCATGAGCAACGATCTGACGGGGTCTCTACTTTTGTGTGGGACAACTTTTCTTTTGGAAAAGGGGGGAAGGATGCATATCCAGGGAGAGTCTAAGATGCGGGGAGACAATCTTCATTTTACTATATTTAATTTTGGTCTCAATTATTTAATTCAATCATATCCACTCTAACAGGGCAGCCTACAGTCAATGCCAAAGCTAACAAAATACTTCTATTATCATATTTCCATGCTAAGCATGGAATCTTATCCAGACTAAGGTGCTTTCTACGCTGACCTCTATACCTGCTCCTGCTCGCACCGCTAAGTAGTGATCGAAAAGTATCCACGGTCCCCTACTTACCACCTTCTCGAAATCTTGAGGTAGGTGGAACTTGACCTTGTAGAAGCCATGCCTAATGTCAACCATGTCAAAACCACCCACCAGCTTCTAGATGGCTTTTAATCTATCCCTCATAACAAGTTAGGCTAGCCGTTTTTCCCAGCAGCTTCACGATCATAGCTTCCAGAGATCCTTCAAGATATCAACAAAATACCTACGTTTTAGGCTATCGCCATCTTTTCACTTTACACGGAACAACTTCGCTATCAAGTCCACCCATTCTCTTTTTGGCATGGCCTCTGGTTTCCCGTCATTTTATCCCAAATGGATATCTTCAAACTTCCACCGGTCCACACATCATACTCCGGTGATCTAGTAGGAGCATCGTCTCCTGTAAACTGCTGAAGTTACCCTCTCCCTTTTTGAAGCTTTACCATCTATTGTTCTTTACTTTGTTTTTAATTGATTTGTTTACTTATATATTTTATATTAAGACAAAACATTACTGTAGATTATAGATATAGGTTTGCACAGTTACTTAAGCTTATATTTAGGCCTCAAGAGCATTAATTTTAAATAATTATAAAAATAAGTAAATAATTATATATAATTAAAATTATGTGACAACTAAAATGCAATATTATTTTTGCTTTTTTGCAAGTGAGAAAATGTTTCAAAAGTTTAAATAAATTTGGTAAAGATCCAACTAGCCAAATCATATAAAAAGGTTGTGAAAGGAAAGAATAATTTTTCAAATAAAGTAAAACTCCAAAAAGAAGAAGATACTTATTTGTTTTATTATTATCTAGTAGATTTTATGTAATTAAACATTCGAAAGTGAACGTCACACCACTTCACATGAGAATAAATAAAACATATATAAATATTAAAAAGAGATAAAAATATCAATCATGTGTTATAAATTAATTTAATTTGATGAAATTGAGATTTATATTTTAAAAACTATAATACATCTTTTAAACAAAATTATATTTGAGATTGTGATGAGGGTAAGTCCTTTAGGTATATGAGTGAATTTTATAAATGTTGAGTTAAATAATTGAATGAGAAAGATTATATATACTTTAAATAATGAAAATGAGTTTTTTAAATTATTTTATACTCGCTTTAGAGATTTAAAATAATTATTTTTCAGAAAATTAATGAAAATAATATTTTTAGATTATTTTATACTCGCATAGTGTTTTAGAGATTTAAAATTATCGTGGCAGGTCGTAGGTATTTTTTTCATCAAAATTTAGATGAATTTCGATAATAGTTATATATGCGATTTTATTCATCTTGCCAACCGATGATATATGTTATATATGGCAAAATGATCGATGCATTCATGCTTTAACTGATTTACCCATACTTTTAATCCAATCCATTCATATATGATAATTTGATTAAATTGATTGGATTGGATAACTTTAGTTAGTTCATGGTTGAAGGTTTAACAGGTTGTCGGCTAGTTGAATCGATATTAATGAAATTATTTTAAGTTAAAATATAAAAGGTAGTATTATATTTTATGATTTTAAAATTAAAATAAAACATTGTGTATTACTTCAATCGAAATATCAAATTATATATATAAACAACTTCACGTGAACTAGAAAAGAACTAGCATTTAGGTTGCCTTTTACTTTTTAAAGAAAAAATTGTTTAACTTGTGATTTATTAACTTTTTAAAGAAAAAATATCGATTTCATTGGATTTTCTTATTTGATTCAATCAATTTTATATTAATTGTGTATAACTGATTTTACACCATAATTACACTATAATCAAATTAGATAAAAGTTTGATTCAGAATTGAATTGAATAGATTGGTCTAGTTTTGAGTAAAAGATAATAGTAAGCCATTCCACTTACACTTATTCAAATTAATTCATCACAAATTGAGTTAGAAATAATTCAATCAAATCATAAGGTAATTTATAACATGACTTCAATTGAGAAATTAAGTAGGTTAACTTATTTAAATATGTTTTGTTATTCCAACTTAATTTATATATTTATTATAATACAATTAAAATTAATTAATTTGACTCACCTATTTATAATTGTAAAATTAAAACATTCATATATTTTATCAAACATTAACTACTAACTATCATTAAGGAGTTATATTATAAAAATAAAGTTAGGAAGTAAAATTAAAGTGTGTCTTGACAATTGTGAAAACAAATAAATCAACCATATTAAAATGTTATTAAATAGCATTTCAATGTTAAAAAAAATCAAAATATTAACCTATGTAATTTAAAAAATCTAATCTTTTTCTAATTGAACCTGTCTTGTCTCAAATTAAGTTAGCTTGTGGATTATATTTTGACATCCTATATATATATATAT
>Ga0123340_1004040_pt1 | contig 13849 bp, 6 predicted proteins | sample SirMexnodulemix_FD_89961 | JGI IMG/M metagenome (GOLD analysis project Ga0123340, IMG submission 89961) | Root nodule microbial communities of legume samples collected from Mexico - Siratro Mexico nodule mix | ecosystem: Host-associated > Plants > Roots > Nodule | place: Mexico: Nepantla... | reverse complement strand
ATATATAATAAGTTACCTTTAATATATAATTTACCTTTTAATAAATAAAATGTAGATATCTAGGTTAATACAATTTATTAAATTGTAATATATTTTATTTTCTATTCAAATTATTATTTTTAAATATTTTCTATATTTATCAGATAAAAACAAATATTATTACTTATTTAATAAAATAAATCATAGAGTAACTTCTGTATTTTAAAATATCTACATAATTTTTTTAAATAACAGTTATATATATATATATATATATATGTTTTCATAGTATGATTTTAAATATTCTTATCATTATAATAATAATATGTAGCATAGAAAATCGCAAATAACAGCAAATGGTTATGAGACACCTCATGATTGGAAACTGTGAAGATAGGCCCAGCAAAAAAATTTCAAAATTGGTCAAATAGTGTGTTTAAATTTATGGAACGTATAAATGAGATAGCAGAAACTCCAATATCACGAAACACAAGGCCTAATGGAAAATCAAAATCCGGAGAAATGGTATCGCCATCATCGCAGGGTTAGTTTCGGCATTGGAGAAAACATTAAGATCTCTTCTATCTCTTTCTCTTTCCCTTGACCTCAAATCCCAAATTATTCACTCTTACCCTTTTTTTCTCCAAACCCTAACTTTCCCTTTTCAATCCAATCCTCACATTCAAACTCCCCCGTTTGCATGTGCAATCCGCACACTTTATCGGATCTTGCATAATTTTCGGGTATTATTGGGCCTTTTCTGCAGCCAATAGGTTCAATCAATGGCGAAGGGCACCGATTCCGACGAGTTCGTGTTGCTTTCTAGGGTACGGACGGGTCTGAAGAGGGAGTTCGCGTTCGCAATGAAGGCCCAATCTGAGATCTGCGGCGCTTCTCTGGGCCGAACGCGGGCCAGCAAGAACCGGCCCGAGCCTCCTGTTCAGACCGCATCATCCCGGAAACGGTCGAGGAAGACCGTGGAGCCGAAGACGTCGGAGGACGTCTTGAGCGAGGAGGAGGCGAAGAGTGACGTGGTGGATCTTCAGAGCGACGATGAACCGAAGAATAATCACGCGGGAGAATCAGAGTCTGCGGCAATGTTGGTTTGTGAAGAGGAAACGAAGAGTGATGTGGCCATGGAAAATATTATCAGCGAAGAGGAGCCGAAGGTGTTGGAAACTGTTATAAGCGAGGAGGAGCCGAAGGTTTTGGAAACTGTAATTAGCGAGGAGGAACCGAAGGCGTTGGAAGTTGTGATGGGCGAAGAGGAGCCGAAGGTTTTGGATAGTGTTGTCAACGAGGAGGAGCCTGTTGCGGCTGAGATGTTGAAGGAAGAGGTTGTGGATGAGACGGCGCAACCTGTTAGCGAAATTAACGAGGAATCGGAGAAGGGTGTTTCAGGAGATAAGGTTCCTAGTGGGGAAACCCTTGTTTTGGAGAATGAGGACGATAAGGGGAAGAAGAAGAGGAGAATGAAGAAGCGGTTGGAGAGGCCTCAGACTGTGAGAAGGTTTACGCGGTCGGCATTGAAGGAAAAACCGGAGGAAACAAATGATGAGAAGAATGTTGGTGCGGATGGACTTGATGATGCTATTAAGAGGGAATCAGAAAGTGAGGCTTCGGTGTTAATGACCACTCCTAGTTCGGGAAGATTTTCAAATTCTAGGTTGAGGAAGTTTCCTACCAAGTTGAAGGATCTTCTGGCTACGGGGATTCTTGACGGATTGACAGTGAGGTACATGAAGGGATCAAAGGTATATCTATCTTTGCTTCTTTTAATAATGGATTTTGAGTGTTTATATTTAAGAATTTGTGCTTAATGTTTGAGTTTGTTTGACGAATTTTTAGGCACGAAAAAATGGAGAAACAGGGCTTCGAGGAGTGATTCGAAACTCTGGGGTTCAGTGCTTTTGTCAGAGATGCAAGGGGGTTGAGGTGAGTTATACGAAAATGCTTTTTTTTTTTAGTTTCTGACAAATTATGGTTGTAATTTGTGTTTTTTATTTGGTTTTTGGTGGAAATAGGTTGTCACACCCACTGTGTTTGAGTTGCATGCTGGCAGTGCAAATAAACGTCCCCCAGAGTACATTTACATGGATAATGGGAATAGTGGAAATAACCTCCGTGATGTCATGAATGCCTGCTGCGATTTGCCATTGGAGTCAATGGAGGAAGCCGTCCAAAAACTACTTGGTGGCTTTACTATGAACAAATCTTCCGTCTGTTTGAACTGCCGAGGTTTGAAATTTATATGCTTGATTTCTCCCCCTTGATTATCCCAATGTGTTTGCAGCTTTGCATACTTATTTCCAGGCCACGTAACAATTGATATTGATGTCTTTTAGCGTCTATTTTAGGAGCACGCAATGGTGCGTCAAAGCTAGTATGTGATTCTTGCATATTAAGCCTCCCTCAAACAGCCACAGATAGTAGCAAAAAGATATCATCACTAGTTCAACCAAGGTATCACATTTTTTGTTTTATAAAACATAAGGACTACTTGATTTTATAATTATAAGGATGAGAAATAAGAAATTGGGATAGATATGGTACATTTTCCTTCCTTTAAATTTATAAACTTATCAACCGTTTTATGTTCCGTCTTATTCCTTATTAATAAATGGACTGTTATAGTATTGGATGACTAGTTACTTTGTTTAATGTCATTTTCACTTTCACATCATGTTTCTATATGAGGCTATGTAATGTGCGTTGTGATAGTGATATTATTAAAGTTCACCGAATGTATTGCATATGATTATTTATTGCATGCACATTCATCTATCTCAGATCACCGGAGCCAGTAATTGTTCAAAAATCATTAGACAATGAGATGCAGCCAAATTCATTAGAAAATGGGGTGCAGTTAAAATCGCTGGATAATGGGGTGCAGCCAAACTTGTTTAACAATGAGGTGCAGCCAAACTTGTTTAACAATGAGGTGCAGCCAAACTTGTTTAACAATGAGGTGCAGCCAAACTTGTTAAATAATGTTGTGTCGCCAAGCTCATTAAACAATGAGATGAAGCCTAATTTATCAAACAGTGCGATGAAGCCAAATTCTTTAAAGAACGGGATGAAGCACAGTGCATCTCGTGGTAAGAGTCAGGGAAGACTAACTAGGAAGTAAGTGTATTTGTAAATCACTTATCTAAACATTTGCTGCACTTAGAATTAGAAATGCTTATATTACATGCTTTAACATATCAGGGATTAAATTCATGTCTTTTTTCTTTTCTAAAGGGATCTACGCTTGCATAAGTTGGTATTTGAAGGAGATGTTTTGCCAGATGGAACTGAAGTAGCCTACTATGCTCATGGACAGGTTGCTTTGGTCGAAATTGGTTCTGTTATTTTTTTCCTATTATTTTTGGCTTTTACCTGGACTTATTGTACTTTTGTTTTGTGGTCAGAAACTGTTGGTTGGTTACAAAAAGGGATATGGGATTTTTTGTACCTGCTGCAACTCTGAGGTGCTTTTCCTTGCTATGTGTTATATTATGCACATATTAGGCTATGACAGATGTTTAACAACTTTACCTTTTTGTAAAAAATTTGATTGAGCAGGTCAGTGCTTCTCAGTTTGAAGCTCATGCTGGGTGGGCATCTCGACGAAAGCCGTGAGTTCTTGTTTAATTTTTATTACTGGATGCAGGGTGCACATGCATTGTTTATCTGGATTTGCATTAATATGCTCATCAGGGTTTTATTTGTTTTCTTGAGTTTAACTTGTTATTGGATGCAATTGTAGGGTGTGCCTGCTTTTTCTATCTAGATTTGCAATAAATTGCTTATCACAAGTTCAATTTTTCTTTTGGATCCTATAATTATTTTATAGCTCTAGGTCAATGTGCAAAAATATGATTAAATTAACAGATTAAGTAGTTGGGAGGAAAAACATTTGTTACCATGTCATCTTTGTTAATGAAAAGTAGAAAAGAGACTTAATCACTTTCCCTTTCTTATTTTCAATTTTCTTAGGGTTGCATGCGTTTGCCATCATGAATTGATGGTGAGTGTTTTGTACAATTGACTATCTTCATTTCCTTGTTTAAAATTGTGTTATTGTGTTGCAGTTACCTTCACATTTACACATCTAATGGAATCTCGCTCCATGAGTTGTCCATCTCTTTATCAAAAGATCGGAGATTTTCCAACAATGACAATGATGATCTCTGCATCATATGTGAAGATGGAGGGGATCTTTTGTGTTGTGATGGATGCCCTAGAGCTTTTCACATAGGTGAAACGTTGTTTGCTTTTCATTGTTAATCTATTCTGCATTGACATTTGTTACTTTACCCTCTCTTCGAATAGTGGTTTATAACATGCAAGAGTTAATTTCTAAACTGAACAAGCAACTAAATACTAAAACAGAACTAGCTTTGATATATTGAAACAAAGTCAGTAATGATATCTTTCCAGCCAAAACTATTAAATGAAACATGGGAAAACCTTCAAAGAATGTAGACCTGTATAGAATTTCTTGGGGAGGTTGTATGCATATGGGGCTCAAAAGGCCATTATTAATTGTGTTTAGGATATTGTTGCTCCCAATAATCTTTAGAAAATTCTGTAATAACACTTTTAAAGTGATTGTAAACTATGTAGCACGGATACTGACACGATACAGACACGTAGATAGGTACAATCTCCAAATACGACATTGGGACACAGATTTATATATTATATTACTATGAATTATATAAATTGAAAATCAAGATTTATGTATTAAAAAATCATCTATGAACAAGGTTAGCCAAATATAACAAAAAAATGAATCTAATTCATCTATCCAAACTCCAAAAAGTGAAAAGAAACATATATAATCTAAATATTCTTGATTATATATAAGATTTATTCCTTATCTCTATAATAAGTTTATAGAAAATTATTGTATTAATTTCTTTTAAAAATGTGTTAAAACCGTGAATTTTCAGTTACTGAAAAAAATGTTTTTTTGAATTGGACATTTGACCAATACATATTGTACGAGTGTCATATGTGCGTCAGTGTCCAATACGTGTCGGACACGGGACACGTCATTTAAAAAGGCGTGTCCGAGCTTCATAAATTGTAAATAAATTCTTAAATATAAATTCACTTTATAATCAAAATAAGGAAAGCTTAATTATTTTAGTAAATACATTTTTTGATTTTTTTTGTCAATGTAATTTAGAAAAACTAACATGTAAGCTATGTAGATCCTCTTTTTGGTTAGGTTTTTTACGGTGATCCTTCATTATATGTGATCTGTAAGACCCTCTTTAAGCTATTGCTTTGCTAGTGCTTTTAGCAGGTCATTTCTTGGGCGAGGAATTGGACAACCTTGTCTCCCTCCTAAAACATTCCAATTTTATTTTATCAAAAATATGAGAAAGTAATTTTCAAAATGAAGTTTATTTAAGATTTTCTTTTTTGATAGTCTCGCACCTATGGGAATTATAGTGATTGTGTTTTACTCTTTCCTTTCATGAAATTGTTGGCAGTGATGGTGAAATTTAATTCGAGATATTCTTTTGTTTATTATATGAAAGTAATTCTTTTGCTCTGCATTTTGTTCTCGATGCTAGTTTTTATAGCCATTGTTCTGACGGGCTGTTTAAATTTTACAATTTCAGACTGTGTCCCTTTACCATGCATTCCTAATGGTACTTGGTATTGTAAGTATTGCCAGAATGTTTTCCAGAAGGATAGGCAGGGGCAGCATAATGTGAATGCTCTGGCAGCTGGAAGGATTGAAGGCACTGATATTTTGGAACAGATGAACCCGAGATGTATTCGTGTTGTCAAAACTGTAGAAGTTGACCATGGTGGATGTGCCTTGTGCAGGTAACACTGCTATATATTTTTTATTGGTAGGGTTTGTAGTGACTCAAGTTATATTATAATTAAAATTATTATTGCCAGAGTTCTCTTTGGGGTTCTGTTATACCTTCACCTGCCAACTGAAAGATTGCCAATATAACACTAGTCTCATTTATGGGTTGGTGTGGTGGACGCATGTTGGGAATTTTTTTGCCAGACCATTTGAAGTTCTTCTTTTGTAGTGAATACTTTGTTCTGTTTTTTTAACATTGGCTAGTTTATATACATATGATTTAATTCGCCAGCATTGACATATTTTTTTACCTTCCTGATTCTTTGATGTAATGTACAGTCGTCACAATTTCAGTAAAAGCTTCGGTCCTCGGACAGTAATTATTTGTGATCAGGTATTTGTCTTTCCGACTTTTTGATAGCCAGGTTTTGATAAATTGTTTCTTTTTTGATATCATGACATGTTTTAAATTTCTGATTGATATGTTCTTGCAGTGTGAGAAAGAATATCATGTTGGATGTTTGAAGGATCATAACATGCAGAACCTTGAGGTGCTTTTGTTTTTCTTTATTGATTTTCTCCTCTTAACTAAGCATTTTCTTTTGTCTTGTAATATATACATTTTTTAACGGATATTAATCTACAGGAATTGCCTGAGGGGAATTGGTTTTGTAGCACAGCTTGCAATCAAATTCATTCTGCTCTGGTGGATTTGACGGCTTGTGGGGAAAAGAGTATCCCAGATTCCCTTCTAAGTTTGATAAAAAGGAAACATCAAGAGAAAAGTGTAGACATTGGAGGTGGCCTTGATGTTAAATGGAGGGTTATAAATTGGAAACTAGATGATTCTGTTGAAAATAGGAAAAGGCTTTCAAAGGCTGTTGCTATATTCCACGTGAGTATATAGATATGATTATGATTTATTTAGTTTCACAAGAGAAAATATGATTCTGTCCCTATTTATGAGTACCTCTCTACGGGTTCACACTCTTTAAGAAAATGAGTTAAATTAGTTGAAAAGAATAAATTGGCCATTAATATTATATAAGCTAGAGTATTATATAATTAACTAGAGCAATGATAAAAGGATTATATATGTAAAGCATTATATATCATATAATTAACTAGAGTAACGAAAAGGATAATAATATTAGAAAAATTTAAAAAATATTTAAAAATATATAGTATGATAAACTAATAATAATAATAATATTATTATTATGGTAAAAATATAAAAAGTTATTTATAGCATTATTTAACGTTGAACTATTATGTTATTTGTAAGTATTTTGTTTTTTTTTTTATTTGAATTAAATTCTTGCAAGTTTACAATTGGAGTTACAATCTGAGTTTATGATGCTGCCACGAGTTTATGTAAACGTTCGAGTTTGACAACCTTGCAGACTTTGTCATTCATTTAAAATATGTATTATATTTTTAGTACAAACATCTCAATAAATTAAGGCTATTTTAGGAAATAAAATTTAATGCATGATTCAACTTCAAAGGGGTCTTTTAAAAAGGTACAACAAATTTTCTCGAAAGGGTATTGTGAATAGGTATAGAAGGAGAAATTTTTATCATTTATTGTCTTTAGTATACAAATTATGGTATATTTGTCATTTGTATTTTGAAGACGACATTTATTTTATGTTAAGTGTGATGGGTGTGCAATTTTAGTTAGTGTTGGAATCTTTCTATTTACAGGAAAGGTTTGATCCTATAGTTGATTCAACATCTGGCCGAGATTTCATTCCCACAATGTTATTTGGGTAAGCCATGTATATTTTTTGTGTATTCTATATATATATATGCGAATGAATTTTCTTACGTTTTGGTTTTATTTCCTCAGAAGGAACATTCGGGGTCAAGATTTTAGTGGAATGTACTGTGCAGTGCTTACTGTCAAGTAAGTATCACGGTGGCATGATTTATTATGTGTACAGGTTGCAAATCTGTATGGGAATTGTTACCTACTGATTATATTTTTATTGTTTTGCAGTGGAGATATTGTATGCGCTGGAGTATTTCGTGTGTTTGGGTCAGAAATTGCAGAACTTCCATTGGTGGCAACAACTTCTGATCAACAAGGACAGGTTATTTAATTTTTTTACTTTTGTGACAAGGATACAGTATACTCCAAGTGTAAGATTGTGAATGTCTGGAAGTATTCTAACTGAAAACGATATATTTTTTTTTTCAGGGTTATTTTCAGTGTCTATTTTCTTGTATTGAGACATTACTTGGATCTTTGAGTGTGAAAAACCTTGTCCTACCAGCTGCTGATGAAGCTGAATCGATATGGACCGGTAAATTTGGGTTTACAAAGCTAGCTCTGGATGAGGTATGTATTAACTTCATCTTATGTTTAGTTTAGATTCTCAATGGTTTCCACTCAGTATTTTAGACTAACTTCTGCTGTCGCTACAGATAAACAAGTATAAGAAATTTTATCGCATGATGATATTTCAAGGGACCTCTGTGTTACATAAGCCTGTTCCTGCACTCTGAAGTTTGTGTAAAGTTTTCGGTGGAACAATATGCAGTAGAATTTTTTTCTTGGTTGCTTTGCTGGCTGCAGATCGAACGTTTAGTATGTACAGGGATCTGGCCTTTTTGGTGTACAGAAATACTGACAACCACCTCTAGCTGTTATAATTTGTTTTCGTAGCAAGGAAGAAAGGGAGGTTAGAGTTGAAAATAGAGGAAAGATAGGTCAAGGGATCTTGTGAAACTAGCCAAAATTTTGGTTTATGTTATAAAATTCATTTATTACTGGCCACACTTGTTTTAACCTCCTTTTTTTAATTAATGTAGTGATTTTACTTTCTCACATTTATCTTTTAATCAGAGATACATTTTCTTGGATCATTGATACACTTGGTTGCTTTATGAATTGGCAAGTGAGATTTATACGTGTTAACTTTGGTTCATGCACTAAAATATGAATTTTAATTGATAGTGAGATAAAATTAATTTAAGCTGCTTTTGATTATCTTTTGACAAACATTTGATTAAATGTTCGTAATTTGCAATTAATATAAATTATGAAAGGATTTTATTTAATTCAATCAATTTCGTAATTTAAATGTATGAATATAATGATACAAAAAGGTTTAATATCAGAGAGAAACTTAATTGAATACTATAATGCATAGCTTTTTACTGTCTTGAAAGCAAATTTTATCGAACATTTTGTACTCTCGATAGCAGGTTTTCCTCAAATTTTACACGATACTTGAATGAATGAAAACTTAAGAATATACAGAAAATAGTGTTAATAAGAGAAAGCATATATTTATTAGTGCGTATTACAATCCAATTTGTTAAATATGTTAAAAAATTAAGAGTTAATAAATAATACATGATTTTAAAGATATCGTAATCAAAATAAAATAAAGAGCATTCTAATAAAGTATTTAATTTCGAAAACAATCATTTAAACATTTAAAATAGCTTCTTAAAACTATTTAAAATAGAACTAACTATAAAATGAAAGTATATAATCTCAAATATTATATCTATAAAATGAAAGAACAAATTATATTTACAAAGAAAAAAAAAAGAAAAACAGTTTAAAATTTAATGCTAATATTTTCTCTCCAGTATAAAACAAAATTAAATTAGTTTAAAAATTGTAAAAGAAATATGTTTTATATTATTATACTTACATTAAATGAAATAAAGATAATATCTTAAAATTAAATTATTCTATTATTTTATTTTAAACGTCGGTTTGATTGAAAGGAGAAGAAATAGCGATTGAAGATTAAAATAATACAAGGTATTTGATGAGAGGAAGATGAAGCGAAATTATTGAGAGAATGTGATATTAATTATATTACTTTTTGTCTGTTTCTATTTTATCAATTTATTTTCATTAGACCTATTTTCCCCTCACTATCAAATGGTATGATAGTTTGTTAACGTGTTGAATGGAAAGCAAATGATTTATTCATTTAAAATATTATTTTTGAATTCGGATTCTTTATTAAATTTTTATATGGTACTTATTTTGATATTTTAAAAAATATTATTAGTATATTTTAAAGATATAATATAAGAATATCATTAAAAATCTAGTAAGAATTTTATATTCATTATTTCCTTTATTTTCCAACTTACAAAGGAAAGGTTGAAAGAGTGGTTTATGGTATTGATTTTGAAGTTACCGTTACTTTTAAACATTTTTTTTAATAAGAGCATTTATATTATTGTATTTTTTGCCCTTTTCCAAATAATTTAAAATGATCTCATTTTTTACTTTTATCTTTGCTTTCTTTCACTCTTTTGTTAAACCAATCAGAAAATCATATGCTACATTTAAGTCACACGCTACGTTTACACTCAAAATAAAGGATATAATTAATTTTATTTAATATTTTATAAAATATGAATAAAATGTTAAAAGTATTATACTTAAATACATTTTTTGAGTAATGTATTTATTTTATTTATTTGACGTTTTCTGAGATGCAGGAGTAAGAACTAATGTCCAATTGGGAGTGACTTGAAGAGCTTTGAAATTGATGAATTGTTGTAATATCAAGTTAAAGAAAAGATAATATGGACCCAAATTTAGGTTTAATGGTTATTATTTAATTTTTTATCTCTCCCTATAATTTTTTCTTCCTTCATAAAAGAATTGTTTTTTACAAGAGATCTGATAAAAGAATATAATCTTAAACAGTAGATTCTTAAAGAAGTGATAAATGGGAAGGAAACACTGTGGTGGCAGCTATTGGGGCTGCTTTGGAAGTTTGACCAGTTTTAGCACTCACAGGAGACATGGCATCTGTTCCATCGTCAAATGCAAAAAAACCTGTGAAATACTTTGTGGTATGTTTGTTGGGAGTTAATTCAGTTGTTCATTCTTTTCACTTTTTTGATAAAAATTAGGATGTTTTGTGTGCTGAATCTGAGTTTGATAATCAGGTAGATGCATTTGCTGAGTCAGCATTCAAGGGGAATCCTGCAGCTGTGTGTTTGTTGGAAGAGGAGAGGAAGGAGGAGTGGCTGCAAGCAGTAGCAACTGAATTCAATATCTCTCAGACCTCTTTCATAACTCCCATCACTCCAATATCTGAATCCTCAAACCCCCGATTTCGCCTCAGATGGTTTACTCCTGTTGCTGAGGTAAAAATATAATGAGAAGGGTTAATAAGATACTTGATAACACATTAGCCTAATATCTGATATTAGTTATACTTTGTTGAAGATCATAGACTCAAGTATATCTTACACAATTTCAGTGAGCTTTGAATTTTGTAGTTTATGATAAATTTTAGTTAACAGTACTGGGAAGAATTTGTTTAAGAGTTTGTACTTAACACTACTCAAGTGCTATATAGAAGTAGACTTATCTTTTAGCTTGTCAACTAGCTTTAGGAGTTGAATTAGTCCAGAGTCCAGGTCATGATATCTAATCTGTTCTAGGCGTTGTTGTCAGATTTATGAGATCAACTGTTACTTTTTTATTACATGTTCAATAGTAAAAACTTCATTTGGTGAGTTAGTTCAAAGTTAAATTTTAATATAGAGTTTATTTTAATTATTGATGGAAAAGTGTTGTGAAACAATTAGCCTATGTTCAGTTTTGCAAATTTTTCTTTGAGATTAAGTTGAACCCAAATATTATTAATAATGGCTTATTGTATGATATTGAATTTCTGAGCTTCATTAGTTGATAAATCACTGGCATTTTGTGCAGGTTAAACTTTGTGGTCACGCTACATTAGCCACTGCACACATACTATTTTCATCTGGTTTGGTGGGTGGTGATATTATTGAATTTGAGACGCTATCTGGGGTATTAACTGCTAAAAAGATCCCAACCGTTCACACCCCCAGTGCCTCAAACTTGCAAAAACATCCCACAGGTTTTTATATTGAATTGGATTTTCCTGCTGATTCTGTTACAGAGTTCAGCCTTAATGAGAGTGCTTCACTAATTTCTGAGGCATTGGACGGTGCTTCCATAATTGATGTGAAGAGGACAAAAATTGGAGATGACTTGCTTGTAATTCCTATTCCCGTTCTCTTCCATTTCGTTATTGTCGGATACAAATCAGTTCAGCTTAAATGTTAACATAGAGATACTGCTGTATAGTGTTGAACATCTGTTAACCTGCTTGATTATTAGAATTAAACTATGTATGTATCTACACTACTTATTTTTATGAGTAAAATAACAAGTTTGTGTTTTGAGCAATTATGCACATTGAACATTGTGAAACATACAATTTTATTCTAGGTTGTAATCTCATCTGGGAAAGCTGTCTCAGAACTACAGCCACAATTTGATGCACTAGTTAAATGCCCTGCAAGAGGGTTAATTGTTACCGGGGTGGCTCCTTCAGATTCAGAATTTGACTTCATTAGTAGATTCTTCTGTCCAAAACTTGGATTCAATGAGGTAAGTGGCTAAGAATCTTATTTATAGAAAGGTTTATATTTTGATTTTGAACTCGTTCTGGAACTGTATAATCCCTTAAAAATGATGCTATTTTCTTCTTTCAACAATCACTTCACCATTTTAAATTACTTTAGGACAATGCAGAAAATGATATCAAAAGAAGTCCAATCCTCTATTTCACTTCATGTTTCCTTTCAGGATCCTGTTTGTGGGAGTGCACATTGTGCACTGACACCCTACTGGAGCAAGAAGCTGGGAAAGTGCGACTTCAAGGCTTATCAGGTGTGAACTCTCACTCCTTTCGTTAGGATAAAGCATTATAATACATACTAACATAAATATATCATATTCTTGCAGGCATCACCCAGAGGAGGAGTTCTCAATATTCACTTTGATGAACCCACAAAGAGAGTGTTTTTGCGTGGAAAGGCTGTTACAGTAATGGAAGGACATGTTCTAGTTTAGCAATGTTCTTAGTTTTGCAGAATATGTAATTACACCTAAACATGTGTAAGGTTCCCTGTTCTGTTCTGTAAAAGGCTATATTTAGCCTCGTTTTCTCAGAATTAAATAAGTATGAAACTTTTCTCTATGTTCTATCAAATAGCAGATACTCTAAAATTATTAGATACAAAAATTTTACATTTCAATCACACAAAATAAACATATGATCATTGAATAAACAAGCATTCTGAAATCAAATCACCATTCCATTAGCATGCAGAATTCTAGTATAAGTCATTGAATGTCTCCTAGCTTTACAAAATGCAGAAAGCTTAAAACCCTAAGAACTAGTGAACTTGGTAACGGCCTTCGTCCCTTCAGAGACAGCGTGTTTGGCAAGCTCCCCGGGCAGGACAAGCCTGACCGCGGTCTGAATCTCCCTAGAGGTAATGGTTGGCTTCTTGTTGTACCTAGCCAGACGCGAAGATTCCTGTGCAAGCTTCTCGAAGATATCGTTGATGAAGCTGTTCATGATTCCCATGGCTTTGCTTGAAACACCAATGTCAGGGTGCACCTGCTTCAGGACCTTGAAGATGTAAATTTTGTAAGTCTCCACGCTCTTCTTCGACTTCTTCTTATTCTTCTCAGCGGCACCTTCCTTTGGGATTTTCTTCTCAGCTCGTGGCTTCTTCTCCGCCGGAGACTTCTCGCCGGCCGGCTTCTTCTCTGCTTGCTTTGCCATTCTCAGATGAGAAAGTGAGTGCAGAAATTGATAAATGAGAGAATGCTCTTCAAATTCTTGGTCGATTGAAAACAGTGAAGGTGTGTCGTATATATAGGTTGCGTACGGATTGATGGGTGGACCGTTGGATCTTTGCTTTTGGGTGTTTTAACGGAATGGATTTGTTAGTTTTGGAGGCGCTCCATGTAAAAATTTAAAAAGGTTGAAAAATTACTATAGGAAAAAATAGAACAAATATCTTACATTAATGATCATTCTGTATTAAATGCTCATAAAAATAAATAAGATGCTTTCTTATAGTAGCAATATTTTATTTTAATTTTTAATTAAAAATATAATATTTTATTTCTCTATTATTTTCTTTATATGTAATTTGAAAAGTAACTTGCTGTAATAACTACTTAGAGAATTGTTGTGCCTACTGATTGATTTGTTTTTTTTTTTTTTT
>Ga0123340_1004035_pt1 | contig 13853 bp, 9 predicted proteins | sample SirMexnodulemix_FD_89961 | JGI IMG/M metagenome (GOLD analysis project Ga0123340, IMG submission 89961) | Root nodule microbial communities of legume samples collected from Mexico - Siratro Mexico nodule mix | ecosystem: Host-associated > Plants > Roots > Nodule | place: Mexico: Nepantla... | reverse complement strand
CTTTCCATTGGTTTAGACATTGAAAAGAGGGTTGAGATGTGACTCACTTGGTTCCTGAATATGATTCTGCTTTCAGGGTTGTCATTTCGGGAGTGAATCCAGGTGTTTGCTGGGAAGAAAACGGGTCCTCCACTGAAGCCATGAACGATGATCTCCACTAGGTAGAACTCTTTCCCATGAAGATTAGTGATGAGAACTGCACCAGGGCATCCGAAGTCACTTGGGACGCTGAAATCAGCAGCGTACTCCACAATGTAAGAGACGTTCGAGGGCTTCGGTATCCACCCTCCCACGTAGGTTTGCACGCTTTTCCCAGAATTAGTAACTGAAAACACAATAGCTCGAATCACAAAACGACAATAATACCCTCTTAAAGAGTAACTATAACTGTCACATGTATCTTACTTCATTTACTTACAATGTCAAATATTAAATTTTTATTTCATTTAGTTAAATGCGAAAAAAATAAAATAAAATATAATAATGTAACTATATGTTATACTATGGTTGGTTTTTGCAATAATGATTTTAAAAATATATGTATTTTTAGGTTAGGAAATGTGACTCAAGCCCATGCAAGAGCTCAAAGAGAAGTACAAGTTAATATATTCACCTCACTTGAAAGATACAAGGGAGGTTTTGAACAGATTTCTATTTAATTAACTATATAAAAAAATTATCAATAATAATGGCATAATAATATAGAAAAAAACAATGTTAAATAAAATATTTGATGACTGCTGGAAATATTAAAAAAATAAAAGGTGTTTGGATCGCAGATCAGCAGAGGTAGACCAAAGGAGTTTTCCCTTTTGTGTGCCTCCTGCTTTTCGTGGAACAAGGCGACATGAAAACAAATCAAATAAAAAGCTTGCAGCTGTGTTACGCAAAAAGTTTAGGAAGCGAAATAATTAATGATAGAAAAGAACCTTAAAAACATAAATGAATATTGAGAAAAATAAGAAGAAACATGAGAAAGTAAGTAACCAGGGTCGATGTCGTGGCTGATGAGTTGAATCTGGATCCCTTGACCAACGCCGTTGACCAAGTACTCCCATTGATCACCAAGCTTGTCACCGATCTTCTCCTTCATCTTCTTCTTTATTGTCACCACCGCTCTCACTTTTATCCCTTCGTCAACGCCGGAACCACCTTCTACTGCCGCCTTCTTCTCCCTCCTCTCTTCACTGTCCAACGGAGTCGCAGTCATGGTCTGCCTCTCGTCTCCGCCGCTGATACTGGCCTTTACCTGCACGCTCCGGCGAGCGGACCGTGGGAAGTGAATGCTCCGGAGGCGGTTGACGGCGAGGAGCGGCGGAGATGGGCGGAGGGAGAAGCTTGAGTTGACAGGTTTGAGCTGCAGCATTGTGACTTGTCTTTTGGATTCACGAATCGGAGATGGGCGTAATGGTCCTCTTGATGTCTGTAACCCACTCTACAGAAAAAATTGTTTCTATTTATTTTTCATTTAAAAGGTTTAAAATCGGATTAATTATTATTTTTATTTATAAAAGTCTTTTAATGTTTAATTAATTTAGATATGTATGATTAGAGTAAAATTATAGAAAATTGTATAATTATTTTATTAGAATTGATTTTTTTTTCGTAAAACATTGTTAAACTGTAAATAATAAGGAATGAAAGAAGTATAATATAATAACTTGTGAATAATGATTTCCTCGAGACAAATACCACTGTTTTTTTATTCATTCTCTTTGATCCATTCCTCACACGACATCATATATTATATTATTAGTAATTATATTAATGACTTATCTGTTACCACTGTCTCTCTCTGGATTTATATAATAATAATGAATTTATTATGTTTACGTCTTTCTCTCTGTCTATTTCTCTGTATATTTCGTTCAATGTATGTGAAATAGGTGAAAATAAAAAGTGAAAAACAAGAACATTAGGTGTGTTTGTAGAGGAGAAAAATTGAAAGGTAAGAGAGTACATTGCTTTTATATTTCAACAAACAATGAACTGTTATCAACTGTGTTTTTTAAAATTGTGGGACAGTTAATCTCGTAGTGATTAAAAAAAATCACAAGTTAGTGTTTTGTCACAGATTTTAATATTTTGTGATGGTTTAATACCGAAAATAATCAATTCTTGATATACAATAAGAAAAAAGGTCGTCTTTTATTGAAAAAAAATTAATCATTATTTAATTTTTTGTTATCCTTCTTAAATCAAATATTCATAATTTTTTCTTATTATCATTTTTAGTATTAAGACATATCCTATCCATTTAAAGTTATTGGAACTCACTGTATTTCACACTTTATCCTCACACAGTCTATAAACTCTATCCTTTTAAGTAAAACTATTTAGCACTTCTTGTTTTAGTGTAAGACATCTACTCATTTAATAAAACTTAAAGTTCTTGGGAATCATTCACAAGTCCATAAATATATTTTAAATGAGTTATATTAATTAATATATATTTTTTCTAACAGCAACCTAATATAACTTTTAATTAGTTTTCATGATTTAATGAAAAGCATAATTTCACACAATCTTAAAGTTTTAAGTCTCACTTGTAATGTCGCTAAAAGTAAAAGAATTTGGAACATAATTGTATAATAAAAGAAGAAATAACTTAAAACAGCAAAAAATAAATGTTCTTGTTTTTGTTAGGTATAATGTTCAACTTGAGAGAAATGTGATTAAATGTTTTTGTTTCTGTTAATTGTAATATTCAATTTGAAATGAGACAAGTTAGAGAAGAGAAAAGAGATATTTATGATCTTGTATATTTATATAATATTAAAGGAGACGTAAATAAATTACAGAAAAAGAAGATTTTTCTCTACCAAATTATGTTTCATAGATGATATATGTGAATATTTTACTTTTAAAAATAGATTCCTAAACAAGAAAAAATAGAGAGATACTCCTTTAAATTTTAAAATTTATACAATTAAGTTAACAATAAATGTTATTATATTTATAAAGTTTTGTCTGTTTAATAGGTCCAAAAATTTTAAGTTAGACATGGTTTGGGGAGTAGAGGAAAAGAGTGAAAATGAGCTGCAAGAGAATATCATACCAAAAAAGAAGATAAACTAAATAACATTGATTTTAGAGATAATGAATGGGTGTATAAAATTAAAATATAGGATTTATATATAAAAAGTAGAAATTTGTTTTTATCACATGTGTTATAGGTTGAATACTTTAAGGAGTTAATTTTAATTTCATAAGTGATATTTTTATTTTTTTCTCTCCTCGTTATTTATTTTTACTTAGAAATATCATATTTTTTTTATTATTGCTTAAAAATATCATTTTTTTTATTATGTATCTTACAATTTATAATAAGATTTCAAATCAATTTGATAACTCGCATTAAAATTAGATATACAACTGCATTAAAAATAATCATGTATTAACTTTTTAATCATGACTATTTAAATATTATAGTTCTTATGTTCCACAATAACAAGAACTCTCAATTGAAATTTATCAAAGAATAACTCTTGTTTATTATTAAAAAAAAAAAGAATTACAAATATACAACGTCAATAGAATTTTTGAACGGTAAATTAACAGAGATTTAATAAATTGATAAAGTTACATATATTTAAAACTCACCTGTATTATCTATACCTAACTTGATAAACTATATTTTTATCTCATCATCAGTCTCTACTGCTTCTACCTACCCAAGTTTTGCATAATGTGAATCTTTCTACGCGAGACCGTCTTACTCCGTTCAGTACAAGTGGCCGTATCGCAGTATAATCGTAGAAAAGTGAAGGAAACAAAATTCTTAGTAAGAGCAAATGTCCACCCCAGATCTCAAACTATAATTTAGAGTGTAGACGTACTTGCAAATGACGTATAGCGCCACCGCTAAACTTATTTGACGTTACATGTTGGCTTTGCTTAAGCTATGGCTATGTTATTAAACATGACAAAAGATGTACAAAATTATAGATCTTATAACACCTGAGAATAGGCCATTTTAGAAGGCAATCAAACCGGTCTGTAGGTGATGTCCAGACAGCTTTAATTGATCATCGGGTAGAGAACCAACACCCTAATATAGAAGGATCGATCTTGTTTCATATACATAACTACTATAATGTAAGTTTATCTTCAAATGCAATCTCAGCTAGGCGTTATCTCAATCTAAATAGGCTCAATATCAAACAAAAATGTAATTGAACTCTCAGGCAATGAGCCACTGAAAGGTAATTATCTCAGTGTGATGTCTGTAACCACGATTGTATTTCAAAACCCCTCAACTGTTTAATTAACATTTACTTGTCATGGGACTTGCTACTTTCTGTCTCCTCTTTCCTTCCTCATGCTTTTTCCTTTCTCCAGTCTGGGTATATTTCAAACCAAGACCATAAACAATACATATACATTCAGCCGCGCTTAATCAACTTATCCGAACGGCATGAGACCAATCCCAGGCTCGTGCTAAACCTTCTGATGACGTTCTAATGTTTGCGAACAATGAAGCTGACATAACATCATAGCACAAAATTGGTGACAACGTGGAAAACTCAAAAGCGTCAGCTCATCTAGACAATTGCATCCTTTCAGGTAATCTTGTCAGCTGCACCCCTCTAAAAAAATGCCTGACAAGATAAAGATCATCTCTGCAGTGTGTTTGGAGTCTCCATCCTTTAAGGCTCATTTTTTGCCTTTACGAGCAAGAAATCGTTCTCTAGCAGCTTGGATTCTACTTTCACGGTCATCAGCAATACTGGCAACCTCAACATCCTTCTTGGGTAAATCTGGAAGATTTTTCTCAGGTTCCTCCTCAACACGATGAATACCACCACTGCTACAGATAAAGGAATTAGAGCCATCAATTATAACAACGCTCCCCTCCCCCTCCCCCCGCAAAAAATAAAAAATAAAAAATAAAAAAATAAAGAGAGAAAAAAATGTACTCATCTGCCAAATTTTCCAAAAGGTTTAAAATGCTGTGATAGTTTACCTTAATTTGTACACATCCAGGGTCTTGAGCTTGTTAATAATGGGTACAACCCATCTCATCTCAACAGCACATACATTTCTCATGTATGGCCGTGGCGTTGCAATTAGTTCATGGTACACAACGTAGTCTGGGAACTTTCCCAGGTCATCAAGACTCAATACAGATGACGGATGCACCTAGAAGAAGATTCAGGTAATTAATGTATCTACAAACAGAATTCAGTTGAAATTAAATACTAGCTAGTATCTACAAATTCACATTACACAGACTTCTGTTTTCACTGTGACATTTCTGTAAGTTCCATCATCAATAAATATGGACTTCAAAGTATAAGTGTATAGATTTAAGGAAAACTATTTATATTAACAGAAAGTGAAGTAAAAGTGCTGCAAACGGTGGCGTGCAGTAGTGAATATAAACTTGTCTTACCTGGACTACTTGACCTTGGAAACCCAGAGTTCGATAACCATTGTGATGCATCTTTCTTTCAGCCAGCTGATTTGCATAGCCCACACATAAAGCCTTCCTCAAATTTCGATAATCTTGTCTGAACTCTTTTCTTTTCCCATTAGCCTTTACATCCGGAGGTCCTATTGTGATAGTGAAAAAAAGCTATATGTAAAGTGGGAAGGAAACAACATACACAACATGATATACTTACATACATATATATATATAAATAAATAACATAATTATAAAAGAAAATAAAATTGACAAGTGGGCAAAGTGGACCAAGATTTATAACCCGCCTAAACATGGCGGGTTCAGCCTAAACGAGTTGTGCTATTCGTTATGCCATCCCTATTTAAATTAGAAGAAATTGCTATTTACTCTCCCAAAGTTTTCCCAAATACTTGTCTTCTCTCTAGTTTTTAAATAGACATTCGCCGTATTTGTTTTTAAATAGACATTCATTCCTTATTTATTAAATGAATACAATGTCGATTAAAACTTGAAATAAAACTAAGATTAAAAATTTAAAATAAAATTTTTTTATAAGAAAACATTTGAAGGATTTAATTATTATATATTAACAATGTAAAAAAGTTATCTTGTCACCCAATTGCAAATTGTCATATAATTAACCATTTTAAATTTTATATTAATTACTTTTAAATTACATTTCAACTGGTGACTACTACTGAATTAACATGTAATTCACTAACAATATATCAAAACTAAATTGAAAAATTATAATAAAATAATTTATTATAATTAATACTATTTGTCTTGTATACAAATAAGAGTAATCTGTGTAACTTCCCAAGTCTCGGTTCTTTAAACAATTGTTTGAGCCTAATAAGCTAACAAGAAGCAAAAGTCATCGAGTTGTACTTGCTTATGCACCAAATCTTGGCACTACATTTTGCTTCTTGTTTTTTCAAGAGATCAAGTCGTTACTCATAAGGACACAATAACCGAAGGTGGATCTCTTGTCAATAGGTGAGTTTGCCCAATATGCATATGAGTATCACATAACTCAAGTATGATTGTTATATCAACATAATATATCTTTTCCTAGGGTCCTTTCCTTTTAATGTACCATAGAACATGGATGATTGCATTCTAATATCCTACACACGGAGAATTGAGAAATTGACAGACACATTGACTACAAAGGAAACATCAAGATGAGTAACTATGAGGTAGTTCAGTTATCCAACTAGGCTCGTGTATCTCTCAGGATTTGAAAATGAGTCCCTCTTACTCATCTAGGAATGGGATCCATACGTGTGCAATGGGTTTGGAAATATTCAATGCATACTTCCTCATGAAAATAACAATTCCATGGTTGGATTGTTTTACATCTCAATCCCCAAGAAGTATCTAAGTCTACCACAATCTTCTGTCTCAAAATGATGACAAAGTGTTTTTCATCTATGAAATGCCACAACAATCCGTACATATAAGAACAATATCGTCAACATACACTATCAAGTAGATACACCCAATAATTGAATGTGTTAAATGTATTATGGGCTTAGGACCATCCTGACGTAATACTTTATATGTATATATGTTTCTCAGTTGTGCTAATTGATAAACAAGAGGATTATGTAACATAAATGTATATCATTTCCCTCTACATGGTATCTATAGCCTAATCCTTCAATTCGTGCCTTCTTGGTGAACCAATTGTTTATTGGTGTAAATGTGTAAATTTTTTCGGAAATCGTGTCTAATTCCAATTTCTACCTACCCTTTCGTTGGGTATTTTTTTCTAACTACATGTTCTCTTTTCCTTTGTTGCCACCACCATCACCATTTTCGATTGCACAACACAACCACTAGTTTCATACTGCCAAGATGAACTCAACACCGCTGATTGCACGCCAAACAGATCAATGACATGCCCTCATGTGCCTTTTTTCTCTTGCGTGGCCCATCTTCCCTCACCACCAACCACTACATGTGGTGGCACATACAGTCACTTTTCTGACAACAACCACCAACGTCGAACTCTCCTCATTGTCTTCATTCATGATATGGTCTTGGCTTTGTGATTGGAGATCGTTTTACATCTCCCCTCCTTGCTGTTGTGGACAAGTTTTCTCTCTCCAACTGTAGTTATTCTCTCTCCTCCACATGACCACAGTGACTTTGGGTGCTGGTCAATCTAAATTTGTTATCTTTACATCATGTCAAAGTCCAACTCTCCACTAACAAGTTAGATGGTAGTAATTATGACATCTGATATCAAGCTTTGGCTTAAAGGACAAGATTACGTTAACCATTTTACCCAAACAACAACCTCCATTGATGAAAAAGATCATTGGTCCAAAGTTGATGCTCAAGTATGTAGTGTTTTGAAGTCAACTCTTCATCCTTCCTTGAAGCAAATATTTCGAGGCCATGAGACATGTGTTGGAGCTTGGGAACAAGTCTAATTGGTGTACACCAATGATACTCCACGCCTTTCTAGCATTTGCCAAAATCTCTAGGGTAACATCACTCTTAGATATATTGATGGCTTTGTGTTTGAGTAATTTGGGCAAATTCATGGTCTCCTATATGACTTCAACAAACTATTGTCTCTTGCTGCCTTCTGACATCTGGTTAAATAGTTTGTAAGTTAAAAGGGTTAACACCCTAGGATTTATGAATATATCAAACATATTAATACATTGTAATACATCTCGGTTAATAACAATTTAGTGTTTCATTTTCTTTTATCTCTTTTCTTCACTCAATATTTAAGACTATTATTTCAGCATTCTAAAAGCAACAAAAACTATCATATCGACACAATAAGGATGAAGTCGAGGCAAAAGGAAAAGAACAATTAAAAGGATTAAAGAGGATATGAATGTGCTAAATTTCAAATATGGTTCATTTTGCAAGTGACATTATCACTGTATCTGACCGTATATTATTATCCACTTCAAAGGTAAATTCTTCAAGAATGTGGAACACTAACCCTTTGATATTTTCTGCATTATCTGGGATAACTGCTTACGGACATCTTTGACAAACAACATCCCTCGCACCTTCAACCAGTTAATTCCAGAATAATCACATATACTATGCATTAAAAAATACAAAAGATCCACATGGAGCTATCACTTAATATTTTAGAATGGCTCTATTTTGAAGACTAGAAATTTTAGATAACTATCATGGAAAGAAAAATGCAAAGATGCAGTATCATCAAGAAATAAGTTAATTCCAGAATCATCATATATATTATGCATTAGAGAAATACAAAAGATCCACACGTAGTTGTCACTTTATATGAAAAAGCTCAGTCCCAAATTTATGTTATTCTTGACATTACTAGAACGCAAACAGGTACCTGCAAGCCGTTATCTTTGCACCATCCAATGTCAAAATTAGTTTGATCCCAGCATTGGTATATCTGTAGCAATTGAATATGATCACCCAATCCAGAACCATCAGCAAGGTCAGATATTGAGTGTTTCCTCTTTTTCTCAGTCTTTCTGCATATTAAAGGAATGTTATTACTGCTCAGTTACAGTCCTTGTTGATGTTTAAATGTATAAGCCTCGAGAAAACCAAGATACAAATCATCCTACATCCCTGATTTTTTTTTCATTTGTTTTGTAGACTGGTAGTAGTAATATTCACTAGGGGAATTTTAAAATATTTTATAAGAATGGGGTTAATTGAAAAACATTGTCCTTTTCAGTATGATTGAAAACGCCAGGATGCTAGAATCCTACTCTATCACTGCATGTGTGTGTCTGTGTGTATACATAAATAAATTCAGAGTTCAGACTATTCCACCTCTGCACAGGTAGCAATGTAGTCTCGGCTGATAACATGGCAGCAACAGTCAAAGCCTCAGATAAGCAACCATAATCGTTTGCCTCCATTAAAGTTCTTGCTAATGATGGTTCTAATGGAAGCTCTGCAAAGAATCAAGAAACAACTCAGCGAATCAAGAGAAGTACTCTTCCATATATATCTGATTAGGAAAATGAACGGGTAAGAAGAATAAATTTTATGCTCAACCCTAAGCACCACTTTCATTGTCAAATCTAGCAGAAAGAATCTTCTACGAAAAAGTACACAAAAAATATGGTATGGTGAAGGTCCTTAAGAAAATCTTGATCAAGATAACAATATAACAAGAGTTATTTCTGCATACAGGTTTAGAATTGAACATTAAAATGTAAAGAAATAATCAAGTACCAGCCATTTTCTGTCCAAAACTTGTAATTGCACCATTTTCATCTATAGCATCAATCAGATATAACTGCTTTAAGGCATCTTGTAAGGACTCAACTGCAGAAAACCCAGTTATCCAATCACTAAAAAAGTAAACTTGAGTAAAACTCATTAACTTAATAGTTGCTAGTCAAGGAGAAAAATAACATTTAAAACTACAAGAAACTAATATAAGGACTGACCCCCAACCCCCAAAAATATAAAGAAAAATAGAATTAAAATGTTTGAGATGACAAAAAAAGATTCCCAGTATTATCGATGAGAATCAAGTTTAGTTACTCAATGCTGCAAGGAGACAATGTGTCAGTAGGTAGATCGTATGTTACATGATGGAGGATCCAGAAAGTCAAATTTTAGAATGTCAATGTCTGGGAGGTCCAATGACTTCAAGTAAAGAACACTGCCAGCGAGGGAAGATCTCTGAATTTCTGGAACTGTAACATCCAAAAACTCATCATTGTAAACACGGGAGGGATATAGTCGGTAGCATTTCCCAGGACATGTTCGTCCAGCTCGGCCTGCACGCTGGTTAGCTTGCACTCTGCACAGTTTGAAAATTTATGAAGCTTATGGATTGGGTATTTAAAAATTTATGAAGCCACAAAGAGTACCAAACTATTAACTGCATACTTGCTAATTTGAACAACATCAAGAGAATACATGCCACTAGATGGATTGTACTGCCTTTGCTTCACATACCCAGAGTCAATAACATACCTAAAATTCATAAAATTTAAACTGTGAGAAGACAAGTTTATGTGCTTGATGTAAAGGAGAAAATGACTGAAAAACACTTACAAATCAGTAGGAGTCAATTCAAATTACAAGGTTTTTTTATTTGACTTGTCTCAGTTCTTGAGTGGAATATTACACAATATTGACAATGCTTTTACAGAAATAGTTTAATCATGAACTTCAGTACTTATTCAATAAACAGATTACTGGGAGTTATGGTTTTCAAAACACTTGTGATTTCGTATCTGGTTAAGATTGAAATATGTAGGCTACAGAATGAAAAAAAAAATAAAAAAATATCGTAGTATAATAGTAAGTAATAATAACAATTAGCAACAACAAGAACAACACAATAATTTATCTGTGATGATGTATAACTAGACGCCTGGAAATGCTAGAGTAAAGCTTCAATCGCAAAACAATAGTATTTAATCAAGTTAATTATCCTTACACTACACCATCTACAGTCAAGGAAGTTTCAGCAATATTTGTTGCAACAATAATTCGCCTACAATTTGGAGGGGGAGGACTAAATACACGCACCTGTACAATTATAAAAGACATGCATGAGTTTCAACAACAACAATAATAACAATAGGCTTATACCAATAAGTGAAGTTGGCTACATGCATGATTATCAAATGAACCAAAAAGAATTACAATGCCTCAAACTTTATTTTCAGGGACAAAATATCTTAAACATCAATTGCTGTATATTTAAGGTTTTTCCCAAAAAGAAAAGAAACAATTATATGAGTGTTAATTGTATGCGAAGAAATATGATTTGGCATTTGTTAAGAAGCAAACAACTTAAGTAACAAGTTAAAAGAGGAAAGAACTAAGACAAATCTTATAATTTGAGTTAGAGGCTACATCACTCCCACAAAACTAGTTATAGTATTAAATATCTATGGATGATTCAATAACGACTCAATAGCATATGGACTGGTAGACCCAACAATAATCGATATAATAAACTATAATATCATCTTAAAATTTCAGTCAAGACCTAATTCAACCCCACAAAATCTGCTTGCAAGATGTGGATTGTCTCCCATTTATATACTATATTTTGATCATATCTCTAATCAACGTGGATCTCCAACAATAGATAATCTCAAGGCAGTTTCACACTTAAGCCAGCAAAATTCTTCAAATGCAAATCAGTCAAGTTTGACATTCATAAAACTAAAAAGAAAACTAACAAATAGGTATAGGAATGAAATTGTAACTCTTTTCCAAATATTCTCACTATTACTGCAGCTTTTATCTGAAGTATCAGTCATGCCTCATCACATTAATTTATAGAAATTTGATTGTATTTGGAATTTAGACTGAGTAACTCATGCCAAGCAGATTTTACAAACAAAAATTACTTACCTGCAATTCAGGGGGTAAAGAACCATGTAGGGGAAGGATTATAGCATCCATGCAGGAACCTTCCTCAAGAGCACGAACCTTATCTTCTAACTTAGATACCAACTTCTCTATGTCATCCTACATGAAGATCATTGAAATATTTTCAATTATTGCATCATACCAGAAACTATGGGGTGTACAAGTTAATTCTAGAAAACAAATGCTTACACACACGCAAATGGAATCTCTCAGTGAAATTCAAAAAATAAAAGGGATTATTTCCCCTAAATAAGTTAGAATAAAAAAATTTGATCCAAAATATGCACTAAGATTTACATTCTGGAAAAGAAAAGTACAGAGTAAATACCACATAACAAAAATGTTTACCTGTCCAGTCATGAATATTAAAACATCCCCTTCAGGTTGACGAATATGTATATCTGCAAAACCAATATTACAACATTTCCTGAATTTCTACTTACAAATTACAAGTCCTTCAATCAGAAGGGAGCAGAAGGAAGTGCTGGAGACTATTTACATCAACATGAACGTAGATTACACAATTGAGATTTAAAATGCATCCCACCGTCCTTATCAGCCTATGTTCTTGCATGCAACGACCTTAACAAGACCATTCTCTTTTAAAAACCAATACAAGTTTCAAAGAAATGTTACCATAACGATGGCAAATAGACATGCTCCATACAAGCTTTTATCAAAGTGCAATGAGCAAAGCAAACATTTAACATATTGACAGAATCTTTTACTAACTACATGATGTTATGACAAACTTATTCACACGCACAAGCAAGCATTTAAATTGATATGCAGACTAGGTTAAAATTTCATGTCGCACCAAGAGCTGTTTTCAGCGAAGACTCGAGATAGTTCGAGGGACGCTCACTGCTATAAAGAATCTCAACTGGATACAACTTTCCCGGGATGTTCAATACCGGACAATCAGCAAAGAACTTGGATACTTTATCGCCATCAAGAGTCGCAGACGTAATCAAGACTTTGAGATCAGAGGAACGAACTTTAACCAAGCGTTTCATCAGACCCATCAATATATCCCTGACAATAAGCACACCAATCACCAAAAACTTCATACACAACAATTATAAACCTAACACGGGAGAACAGCACACAGTATCCAATCTTACGTGTTTAAACTCCGTTCATGCGCCTCATCCAATATGATAACAGAATACTCACGCAACACAGGATCTGCCAGACTTTCACGTAGCAGGACTCCATCAGTAAGATACCTTAATTATATCAAATCAATGACAATCAGAAACCAATTGAAAACAAAACCAAGTCAAGTCAATAGAGTAATACAAAACGAGAACGCGGTTACTTTATGCGCGTGTTGTGAGAAGTCCTATCCTCGAATCGAATGGCGTAACCTACTTCCTCGCCGAGCTGAACGCCGAGCTCTTGTGCGACTCGTCTGTGGAAGTTAAACGACGACGTATTGGTGAGAAAAGGAAATGCAGTGGAGGAGTGGACGAAATTAGTTGGAAATTGAAGAGGTGTTACCTGGCGACGGAGACGGCGGCAACTCGACGTGGCTGAGTGACGGCGATTTTGCCGTAGTTGCGGCGGTTAAGCATCTGAGAGAGTTGAGTGCTCTTGCCGGAGCCGGTCTCTCCGATAACAACCACAACAGGGTTCCGCTCAACGGTTTCGATGATCTTTTCTTCATATTGGACTATGGGAAGAGAAACCATCCTCTTCTTCGAGTGAAAGCAAGTAGAGCGCCTAGTTCTGCTCCTCAATCAAATTAAGGAGGGCTTCCAAACATCAAAGCATACCTTCCTTAAAATTTTACGATTTATTATTTTTTATTATTATTTTAATGTGTGTTTAAAAATATTACCATGATAAATAAATATATTGGACTCTTTTAGAATATACTATTTTCTCCTTTTATATAGACAAATAATCTATGTTCCAATTTATTTATCAACAAAAATAAACTACGAATTGATTTCTAATTATCCCAAAGGTTTCTCAGTTAATTTTCTTTTAAAATCTATTTTGCTTTATTTTTAATTTTTTCATTTTAAATTAAAATTTTAAAATATACACATTTTTATAT
>Ga0123340_1004032_pt1 | contig 13855 bp, 2 predicted proteins | sample SirMexnodulemix_FD_89961 | JGI IMG/M metagenome (GOLD analysis project Ga0123340, IMG submission 89961) | Root nodule microbial communities of legume samples collected from Mexico - Siratro Mexico nodule mix | ecosystem: Host-associated > Plants > Roots > Nodule | place: Mexico: Nepantla... | reverse complement strand
TATATATATATGACTAAGTGGTCAAATTAGTGAGAGAAAAAATTACTTTCCCATTGTTAATCATGGAATAATTAAATTTTAAAGGCATTTTTTATTCAAAAATTGCATATAAATTATTATATAATTTATTTTAACAAGATAACGGCTATGCATGCTCCTATATGAAAATGAAAATTCTATATTATTTTTGTTATTTTTATATTATTATTATTGATTAAGCAACAAAATTATATTAACTATAATTCTTTTACTACCCAATTAGATAAGTTTATGATTTAATTAGTATTAATACATTCAAGGACAATAAAATATCTCTATAATTTAATTAAATTCAGGAATGTCATATATACTTTAATTTTGAGCTATAGAACCCCTTAATTATTATAACTTCTCAGTTATTAAAATATATTGAGTATAAAATTAAGGAGATTGTTAATTCAATTATCAATCGATAAACATTGATTCAATCTAAAAATTTAAGATAACATATTTTTGTGTTTATGTCTTGATATATTGCTCATTATATATTGCTTATTTCTATATAATGTAAGAGTGCAAATCATAATTGCCTTCAATGATCTCTTCTTAAAGTGTGAATTTATCAAATGATAATTGTACCTAAAATGTTTCTCATAAGAAAAAATAAAACAACAATTGGTTAATATATGTTTTAATAGTTGTTAAAACTTCCATTTGCATTAATATAAAAGGATTTGTGTAAGATTTATAACAAGGAATATAATATCAAATGAATATATATATTGAAGATATAAGTCATTTTATATTACAAAAACCAATGAAAATATATTCTAGTCCATCAATTTAAAAATTGGTGGATTTTAACATCTCAAGACTAAATTTGAGATGAGAAGCATCGGTATAAGTAATTCAGTTTCATTCTATAGACAGATTTTTTTTTTCATCTAAACTATCCTGATATGCTAAAGAGACAAAGGATAAGAGGGAAATGAAAAGGGAAATGGCATGCAGTTCCATTGATGGTGGAAAATAGCTTAACCGGAATCTTAAGACAAGCTGCTTGGTGGTTCTCACAAGAGAGAAGAAAAAACGAGGAGAAAATTACGTGAAACTTTAGACAACGATCTTGAAAAGGGATTTTGTGTTGAAAGCAGAAGCTTATTTTGAGAAATAGATGCGACTTTCTGGCCTGGAAAGTGCAAAAGGAGTAAGAGGAATATTTGTAAATGTTTTTAGAAGATACTATGCAGAGTTAAATAAACATATTATCTCTAAGTACACTACATTGACAGATACATAGATATTTCATTTTCCAAATCCTTCTCAATTGGAATAATGGATCGTGCGGTTTAAATGGGTTCTGCAAAAGGGTGACATTGACCATTTGTCACGAAAATGGTGATGTTGTTTCGAAGGCATATTCTGTTTGCTGCTTTTGTTGTTTAAACTTATCTTCTTGTTCCTTATGGAGCATCATTCTCTCTCCGCTTATTTCACGGACAAACCAAACATGTTTCTTGGTTTCACAGCCACACTACTACAAACAAAGTTTAAAGAAAATGTTTGAGCTATGTAGCCCATAGCCCATAGGTGCAGGCTTTGAAGTTGAGCCCGTGAATGTGGTGAGGAATGTTACTTTTTAGTAATTAACACTTGCTATTTTTAGATTTTGTAAAGTTTATTTCAGTTTTTTGTTTCTTTTGCATATATAGAAACTTTTTTTGCAGGAAAATATGATTGAGGAGAATTAATGTCATATATAAAAAGTGGTAGGGTAATGGTTTTCAAATAATTAAGGACTAGTATAAGGGTTAAAAACTGAAATTTTGTGTTAATGTAAATTAAATTAAAATTCTAAAATTGCATAAAAGAGTGTTTTACTTTTGAGAACAAATAATGTAAAGTGAAAGTTTTCTACTGGGTTGATTCTAATAGTAAAAGCATAATTTGAAATTTAAATATTTTATATTCCATTTTTTTCAAAAGTTTAAACAAACTCAATATAATTTTTAAAATGTTTTTTTTATGTAAAGAGTTAAAATAAATTGAGTCATAATGTAATAAAAAAGTAATTGTATCGAATGAAACGTGTAATAAAATTATTTAAAATGAGAATAATTATAGCTTGTGAAAAGTATGAATGAGATTTTACAACACCATTTCTTCTTGATTGTCAATAAGTAGGCCTTAGATTAGGTGTACTTAAGAGAAGTTAAATTTTACGCAAATTTAAGAGTTTAACTTGAATACGTTAATACTAGCGTTGTTATTCAATCATTAATACTTATTTTATTAGATTTTTTTAATACTTGTGTAGCCTCTACTCTAAAAATTATACCTAAGATAGACTTTATTTAGTTGATAGATTAAATATTTTTTACACTGATAGTTTAATCTCCCCTAACTTCGGCTAGATAATATTGAGGCGTAATTGACAAAGAAAGGAAATTTGCAAAGAGGGGTCTAATACTGTTGCTTTGTAGGAGAATATTATATAACTAGAAATAATAGTTTCAGGATTGTCTTTGCGAGGCTATGCTATTTCTTTAGTTACAGTATAAAGGTAGATAATAGATATCAACAGTAAAAGATGTTAAGCAGGAGTGAGCAGGGATCGTTTGAAATTAGAAAATGCTTTCTATTTTAACTTTCTAAAGAATAAAAAGCTGAAAAACAGATTTCATTTTAGTAGAATGTTAAATTTTTCCTCAGTGGTCTTTCTAGAATAATATTTATTTACTTTAAAAAGATCTTTCTATAGTAGATAAAATTGTTGTAAAAGTACATCAAAGTTTGAAAAACACTTGAAAATTGTTGTTTGGAGAGTGCAGGACGGGTTCTACTCATGGCCTAAAATGTTACCTTCTAGTTGTTCTCTTTGACCGTCCAATACAGTAGCACATGTATGACGTTTAGTCGATGTGTCTATGTTGAGTTCCCGAACGTACTTGCAACTTCCATTGCATCTTTTCATATTTTCTCGTATGAGAACAGTTAAAGGGAAATCCCCATTCATGTATTTTATGATTATTTAACCACAAATATTGGAATCCAAATTTGAGTTCTTAAAAAATTATGTATTGTCACATCTCACCTACATTCTTGTTCGTGGGGCTTTGTTTTAGGATTTTGAGTTGTTTTGTGTGCTCTTTTCTGTGCTCTACCTCAGACATGCTCCTTTCTGTGTTCCTGGTCCATGTGTACATACATCATGTGAAAAGGAGCGTTAAAAAGGGGATTCAGGATTGCTGATTTTTCCACTTCTACACTATTTGCTTGTTATTTTTCAGCAAAATTTCAAAACCAATGTAATATTTTTGTAAAATTCTTACAATGGTATTTTTTTTTTTTGGTGTAGGCAACCTTGCATGATTTACTCACACTAAAAAAAAAATACACCATTTTTAAAATTTTACAAAAAAAGTTACACTAATTTAGAAATTTTGACCATGTGTTCTCTATTTGGTATTTAATCAATAAGCATAACTTAGAGAACTCTAGGAACGTACACATGGTGTAGTCCTGCTCAAATATCTAAATGGAAGCTCAGCAAGCCAGTCCCATGCAAAATTGCTTATGAATCATATATTGTTTCTTCCCTATTCATTATTTATTTTCACCTTTTTTTTTTTTCTTTATACAATTTACAAAATAAGGATCCGCGTACATACTAATTCATCAATAGAATACAACTAGCACAACAAAAATGTCGCACAAAAGAAACAATTACTGATGTTGTAAACAATTAATTACATCAACCATCCGATTGCTTTTGTTTCTCGCATACGTATGTACAAGCAGTTACAAGCATAAGCATTATTGGACAAAAAAATTTAGACAACTCTCTTGAGAGATTTAAAACTTTGTATTGAAGATATCTCATCAACTAAAAATAAAACTAAACTAAAATATATAAAGAGAGAGAATTCTTACCTACCAAGCTGATTTTATAAACATGAATTAAATTAAACTCACTTTTTAATATTATATTATAATTATTTAAAATTTATCTTAATCAAATTTATTGGAATCCTGTTACACCACCCACAAATATTTGATCTTTTGTTTGGGATGTTCATTCTTACCATGTAAAGGTCTCTTGGAAATCTTACTAAGTATAAGACCAAATTATAAAATATATAAACTACCTTCCTAATTCCTCGATTCACTAAATTGTGAGAATACAGACTACTTTCTTCAATTTTAATGTCATGCAACGCCAACTTAATTTTTTTTTTTTCTGTTTAAACAAGTTGTGGATACTATGGATATTATTAGACATCTGATATTCTCCTTCAACTGCCATAACAATTTAACTGTCTAACGCAGTTTACATACAGTTTGTTTATACCTGAACAGCTAGAGTTCCTATTTTTCCAAAAAATAGACGAACCCTAACAATAGCTTTTCCTTAAAAATATTATGATTGAAATAGATGTTAATATGTATTAGTAACACTGTTGTCACTGCCGTTCCTACAATTCAGCGGAAAACAAAAAATAATGTAAATGTGATAGTGCAAGGAAAGAGAAGCTAATGTGAAAATTGCTTCCATATCTTAAATTTTCCATTCAACATATTTTTAATTCACATTTTTACCAAATAGGGATCCTTTAACAGGCCTACAAGGAACGGAAGAGGGTTAGTGTCAGCCAAAATCATATACAGCTCAAGTTTTGATGGCAACCGTGGCGAGGGATCTTAACTTACATATTATACTAGATGCCAGATGAATTTTTTGTTTTGCCATCTTCACATTATATAACACGTATCTGACCCCCATAACCATAGTGCTTTAGAAGCCCTTCATCTTGTCGCCAATTTTCTCTAACCTTTACTTCAATCTGTTCAGATTTCAGACACCAGTATATACAGAGTAAATATTCTAGTCTAGAAGGAAATGTAAGCCACACTATCACTTGAAATCAAGGTTAAGTAGGAAAATATGTATGTCCAGATTCAAAATGAGTAGCATAGATACAAAATAAAAAAATTGGCTGACCTCAAGATAAACTTTCTTCTGTAGAAAATCTTCAACATCAAGGCGAGCAGCCATTGCAAGCAGTTTCAAAGCCTTTCCTTCCTGATGTATTTGAGCAAAACATACAAGTGGTTACGGTTCAGTTAAAATATGCACCAGCTAATTGCTCATTGAAATGGGGGAAGAGGCATCTTTAGCAGTATTTCAATTTTTGACAAAATAAAGACAATTTCTAAGATTAGAGATGAACAAAATTATCATAAGTCTAAGATTACTTTCAGTTGCAATGCATGTCCAGGGTCACCATCAAGACAGATAAAAATTCTTTTTTGCAACAACGTTAACAAATTCGGTGTTAGAGAGTACACAAAAGCCAGAAAAGCAGTAATAACATTGGGAGTGTTGCTGTGGCTCTATGACTATACAAATAAATTCCACAATTTCACAAAAGATGCACTGAATTTTGGTACAAGTGACATACTCTTCCAATAAGGATAATCTTCTGTGAGTTTTTCTCAACCAAAATCTCTACTTGTATGTAATCTTTTGCATTCGGTCGAGCTTTATAGTTTACAACATTTACCTGAAAGAATTGGATATAAGAAAATATTTGAAAATATTTTGACTAAAAGAAATTAGTTATTCGTTCAATTTGAGAGGGGAAAGTGGGCTATATGACATAAAAATGAAGATGCTTACCTGACATGCGTATGGAATTTCATTTCGATACTGCATAAAAATCTTTTCTCTAACAATTTCAGCCACAAAAAATCTTTCTGGATGCTCACTGACTATATCCTGCAAATTCAAGCACGTCAAGGCAGAGCATAGAACATGAAAGAAACAAGTAGGCAGAAGAAATGGCAGGGGGGTATATTCAGGTTCTTATTGTATCCAAAGTTTCTAATAAAACGCTATAGTGATTGCAGAGGGGATCTGCACTACAATATCCCAGTGTATGAAATCTGTACAAAGCAGGAGGAAATATCATATACTATTTGTAATACTTGAACAATATTGATGGGGTAAGTATCTACACGATTGGCAATTTAGTCATGGTGCGTTACAGCTTACATTGTTCATGCCATGGGAGGTCAATGACACTTGTATATATGACATATCATCTAAAATGCCGTATTTTTCCAGTTCATAGAGTACCAGGACCATTACAGATATAATGTGTAATTAGTTACACATTAGTTGGGAGGAGAAAGCACTAACAACCTTCTCCATACCATTACTATGTCACCCACTACAAGTCTATAACTGCATGCCACTCTATGCCTATAGGTGGTATGGCATATTGACAAGATAATCACAATGGGATCATTGTTGGATCGAAGGTCACAAAATTAATAGGATGCATATGCTAAGCTTCAAATTGATACTGTGACTTCTCAAGTAGGATCTATATAAAAGTTTGACCTGTCGTGGATGAATGTTACTTTAATTTCTTTATAACACATCTTTATAGAAGAAGAAAATTAACATGATTCAAGACAGAACATTGTCGCATCAAAGGATCTATATACCCGACCCCACAACACTGGGAAAAGGCTCAGTTACTTGTTTGTTTGATTGTCATTATATAAAAAGAAAAATTAATAGGAACTGTTATAAATCAAGCAAAACAACATGTGTATTTGTGACTGTCATGGACATTTATATATAGCCTAGTTCACCTTAATGACCTTAAACATACACCCTAGCAACTACCAGTTTTTATTTCAGTTTAAACAGCAAATGAAAACTCTATAATCAAATGCATTTACTCGTTTTGTAGTCAGGTGTGGAGTGGCAGAAGAAATGGTTATTTTGTGGTTTAGTTTAATGGGCTCCTCTTTTTATCTCAAACTGTGAAATTAATCAGTGAGATAGCAAAAATGAAATTTGAACGAGGAGAACACAATTCCGACTTTTGACATGCCTTTGGATAATAAGCTGGTCCATTGGGAATCTTTGACAGTATCCAGTCCTTTACATCTTCAACCCCCTGACCATATTTGGCACTAACAGGTATAACCTCATCAACATCAGTAAATTTCTCATACCACTGCAAGGAATTTGAAATAATTAGGACGAAAATTTTTGGAAACAAAAAAAATCATGCCAAAACCAGTGAATTAACTTATACATGTGAATATAAATACTAACTACTTTGTTCCAACCTCAAGTTTCTTTGCAAGTTCACCAGGTTTAACGAGGTCCTTCTTGTTTATAATCAATAGAGTGGGGGGTTTATCTTTGAGGTCTCCTATGCCTTCTTCCAACAATCCATCAATCTAGAGATAGGAAGCAATTGGGAAAAATAGGAAAGAAAATAAAACTAAAATATTCTCATAAAGGAAGATCCCTACTTTTTCAGGAGCTTTACGTGCATCCACAAGAACCAATACACAGTCAGCATTAACTGCTGCACTGCGAACATTTTTCATCATCATTGAGTCTAACATGTGCATTTCCTTCTGTAGAACACCAGGTGTGTCATAAAGTATCATCTGCAAGAGATTCTAAGGTCAGAAAAATGGAAAAATATAAATTCAGGTGTACATCCATTAAGTTTGCAAATTTAGTATTAACATGACTCGTGAAAAAATAACATACACTTACCTTGTGCACAATGTTGAACTTGTGATTTCATATAATGTTAAAAGAGAACATTTTAACAATTTGAATTACCCCCACCTCATTTAATTTCTGCTAACAGTTTCAAATGAAATGCCAACAAGAGAGATCCTTTATCTCTAAAAAGGCACTAGGATTAGAATCTTGTTACTCATTAGTTAATCAAGAGCTAGGATGACAAATATCCAAGAAAGATAGAATTCATGTAATTGAATGTCTCTTTCCTAGTTTATGATTTAACTTTCTATGAAAGCTCCCAATATAAGAAGCCAATGACACTCTTTGAAATGTGGAAAGCATTGAGTATGATATTATGAAGTGAAGATCACATTGATTTTAGAATGAAATAAATCATCAACTCAAAAATATACTCCAAATCTTGTGTTTGGGTGACCACTAGCAAAACTGGTTTTGGAATGAAGTCTGTGTGTGTTTGGGTGTTTTTATTCTAAAAGCAAGTTAATAGTAAAATTCAATATAAATGTCTTGATTCAACACAAAAGCTGATAGCGTGTTTGGATTCCATTAAGGACGTGCATATTGTACTTATTTCCACGCCAATTCTAGTAAACACAAGGAAGCTAAACAAAGTTGCTTCACATATGACATGAATGATGTGTTATTCAATTCAATCTAAATACACACTAGCTAAAGTTGCTTCATTTCAAAATCAATTTTAGAACCAGAATCAGTTAACCAGTATTTAAACGTGATTTCGAATTATCCAACCTGAACCCAAAAAAGTATTATCTCACATTTAAGAAACAGGAAAACAAAAACAGGCATAACAATTTTTACTGGCCACGCACCACATGAGGAGCAAGGAACCAACTAGACAAGCTGACAAAACCAAACAGAAGAATTAGGAATCAATAATAAGATTAAAACCTGGTAATCGGTTCCAGAACATATACACAGAATTCGATGCCGGGTTGTTTGGGGTTTATCGGTAACTATTGACAACTTCTGACCAAGCATCTGGTTGGCCAGTGTACTCTTCCCAACATTTGGCTTCCCAAGTAAAGCCACATATCCTGCATTTGAAGAAATGTAAAAGCATGAACCACGGCATTTTAGATTTTTCTGACATGTTTTTGGACCCTGTCCAAGCACACTGCTTTTGACGCACTCTCTATTATGATGGAAATTTATTGGAAATTATAAATTTCGATAAGTCTCGGTTATCATTCAAGCAGACTCTCCTAACTTGATAATTTTCACTTAATTTTAACCGATATATATCCTAGTGTATTAGAGATATTCCTGATGACATTCCTCTCTGAACGAAACAGAATAAATTCAAAAACCCTAAGTGGAAACACGAACCGCTCCGGTGGTCGGGACCGGTATCGAAGTCAAGCTCTTCGGTCTCGTAATCGTCGAGCAAGGCGATGTTCCGGTCGGGCTTGTCGCTGAGGGACAAGAAAGACGAGTCGTCATCGTCCAAATACGAATCTTCTTCTTCTGCTGCTGCTTCCTTTAATTGTAGCTGCAATTCTTCTTCGCCGACCCAGAGCTGGTCTTGTTTGGCGTGGAACGGTTGGAAGCGGCGGTGTGTGGTTCTGGAAGAGAGGTGGGAGAGGGATTGGGTGCGGTTCCGGTGGAAGGTAGCGAAGGCGCAAATGGGAAAGAGAGAGTGTTGAAGTTGAAAGAGGAAGTGTTGTGTGGGAACGGTTGCAGTTGAAGAAGCCAGCTTCTCCATTGCCAATGCCTCTCCGTTCCGCTACTTCTTTTTATCCATATTATACCATAAATTAAACCATTAACTATTTAACCATATTTCTTTCACGACGTCGTTTCCGTTGGTTAGCACTTTTGGAAAATAAAAGAATGAAAAAATATATATAACTCAAAATAAAAGTTATTAAAATAAGTAATTTTATGAGATTAATACAAAAAGATTCAACATAATTACAAGTTTAGTGATAATATTTGGATAAAGATAATATAAATTTGCGACTTAAGAATTTCATTCTGACGTAGGATTTGGGGATAATAGAGTCTATAAGAAAATAGCACAAATTGAGATAGATTTTTTTATAATATTATATTATTATTATATTTTCTTTTTATTTTGGAAGATGTGTGGTGCACCTCTCCCAGCTTTTTTTTTTTAAAGAGAAGTCACCTCCCTTCTATTTTTTAGTGTAAATTTGAATTATATTGTAGGAATAGTTTTTTTGATAAAGTAATTTTGTCAATTGCGGTATATATTTGAGTTTTTCCGTAAGAATTTTATCTAAACAATTATTTTAATTTTCATTATAGTTTAGGATTTATCGATTATATTACAGAAGAAATTGTCAATAAATTATCAAAAAATTATCATAAATTATGTATGCATTTACAAGCTAAAAAAAAATTAAGAAAATTCCAAATGGTATTTTTCATCTTATTCCAATATATTGTCCTGTAAGGACTTATCGTTTTTACACTATCAAGCCATCTTAACTGGACAAGATATTAAAGTTCTAAGGTTTATAGAAATTTTAATTTTAATTTAATTATAAAACTAAAAAATTGTAAAATTTTCCTTTCTACTCTTATAATTAAAATCGATAAATGAAAGTAAGGATGTTAAAATTAGGTAAACTATACTCTTTTATGTTATTATATAAAAAGGATATCATCATATCTAAATGTAGAAAATTTTGAAATTGTTTTATTTTTAATGATATATTTTAGAGTATCTTTTTAAATGTTTAAAATAGTTTTAATAGAATTATCCCTATATTCTTATCATAACAAATTATATTAAACTTTGATGAACTTATAATTATTAGATTATTAAGTATGAAAATGTCTATTCTATAAGAGTCCTAAATCATGTGCTACAACAAATGTTATATTATTAGGATGAGTTATTCAAGATGCAGTGCTATGTACAAAATATATTATAAAAATATATGTTAATTTATTTGAATATATTAAACTATCTACAACTTAGAAAAATAAAAATAAGATTTTACATCGATTTTTGAAAAATATATTAAATAAGATTTTAAATCGATTTTGAAGAATAAGATTTTATATTGATTTTGAAAAAATCGATATTACATCTTGATTAGTTTTACACCAATGTCAATACGGATGATGTAGAAAATTTATGATTTTTTACATTGATTCTTTAACTAATATAAAATATATTCATATTATATCAGTTGTAAGTTGGAATCGATGTAATATTGGACTTTTTACATCAATTTCAGCTTAATATATATATTGAAAAAGAATTGTAAGATGAAATGATTTGATAAATATATAATTAATACAAGAAAATACCATAATAAATATAAGAGTAAGCTCACTCTTCTAGGTAGTTAGATAAACAATCTCAGTATTTTTTATGATGTTCTTCTAGATCTATGTATTTTGGCAATGTTCATCCTCTAAGCTTTCGAGCCCTTTTTTGAAGCTTTGGAGATTGCTTTATATTTGAACAACTTTTTGGCACAACATAATATGTGCTCACTTGTTCTTCTTCTTGATGGACTTTATTAGGAGTTGAAAGAAAATATACGTTTGAGAGAGTTTATATCCATTGAGCAACTTCAGTTCTTCTTACATGTTCACTTTATGTTTGTTGAGCTTGAATACCATAAATGCACTCCATGCAACTTTAAATATGCTCCTTTTTTATACAACAACCTTGATCGCTGATAATGCTTATCTCTCTAGGTAGGATAACCATCTACACTAATGATAAAAGTGCACACCATACAGGATAAATAGTTGGGTCAAAGTTGAAAAGCTTTTTGTATAAGAAGTTGATGAAAAAAGCAACTTTAGCTTGTGTCCTAAAAGATTTTGGAGATTTTGGAGGTTGTTGTTTGGTGTGAATCTTCTTAGGAACAAACCTAGAAGATAATCTCTATAATATAGATTAAGTTTTAGAAATATTCTTTAATCTTGTTTCAACTTAAAGTCAATATTGAGTTTGTCATGTGATCATCATCACTTATTTATCAAACAGTCTGGTGGGTTTTTAAAAACACTATTTTTGCCCTACATACATCAACAGTTATTAGATGAAGTGAAAAATTTATGTTAGTGCTCTGTTATTTATCTTCAATATTCAATTGACACAGGTTATGATTGTTTAACAAACTTTTATTATCTAACAGACGATGCGCTAATATGATATGATCTTTATTTTATTAGATGTAACTTCATGTCGTATTAGTTTGAAATAACGAAAAAGTTTTTTTAGTTCTAATATTACGTCATCCTAATATTTTTAAAGTTCTTAGGTTTTTTTGTTTCCAATATTATGCAATCCTAATATTTTTAAAGTTCTTAGGTTAATTCCTATTTTAGTTATAACTAGTCACCAAGGTCATTTTTGTTAGATTCATGTTACCATGTTAGGAGGGTAATGATGTGACATTTTAAATACCCAACGTAGTATGATAGGAAGAAACATTTGGAGTTGTTGTTTCGAGAAAAGTGCATCTATTTCCATATCGTATTCCAAATGTCACTCACTCTTTGTTCCACTTTGCATAAGCACTTATTGGAGTTGGAGCTCTTTCAATCCAATAATCATGTCAGTTTATATCAATTAAGTAGTCCCTTCTCTATCCTTCTTTTCTTGCTCTCTCATGCTAATAAGGCTACAAGTGAACCTATAATTTCTTCAATCTAAATTTGGGAGGAGTAAAAATGCTTCTACTTAAAAGTCTTTATAGTTTTAATTTTGCCTTCCATTCACACAAGGCAGTGGTCTAATGGACCTTGAAGTATGAGTCTTTCCTTCATTCCAATAATGTTAGGACTGTATATCAATTTATTGTTTTTTTACTAGAAAAATGCTTGGCTTTCTCTCTTGGTTGTTTAGTAAGAAAGTAAAGCAAATTCTTCTTTATAGGATAGTGGTAAAGGGGATTTTTTTGTTTCTCTCCTCTGGATGTCTTATCGTCATAACCTAGGAGTGATCTTTTTTGAAAAAAGAGTAATAACGCTCTCTTCGCATCTTTGTACGTTCCATACTTTATTGAAAGACTCATTTTCGATCAAGGTCATTATGTTCATTTTGTTTCTTAGCCTTATATAACTCGTCTTCTGACTACAACAGTGTTACGTCTTTTCTCTTAATTGTTGGTGGAAATTACATAGCTAGTTATGAAATAAAGATTTGTTTGAAGATTGATCCCTTTCTTTTATCTATTTTACTTTTCATTTTCACTGAAGTATGAAAAGAATAGTGAGTCCGTCTTTGTTTCAAGATCAACATATCCTCTCTTCTACTTAACACATCAAATATGATAATTGATTGTACTTTTAAAACTATTGCACCCTTAAAATTATTGCACCCTTTACTTTAACGAGAAGCTCCTTTAGACGAAACTAAATCAGGATGTAAACAAAGTTTAATACTCTACCTCTTTGATATACGCTAGCTAGACATTTATTTATTGGTTTGAAGGACTTAGGATCTCCCTTATAGAATCCCTTATTGATCATTTATAAGACAAAGGTGAAATTTCACCACTTGGTAAAAAAAAGATTAGAACAAGACCAATTATTCACCTATTTTTATTTTTATTATGTATTAAAAATTATTTGAATATTAAATTAAGAGAAAATTAAAATAGTATAATAAATCATTTATTTAAAATGAAAGAATTGTATATTTTTCTTGATTTTGATTTAAAAAATAAAAGAATACTATGTAGAAAGGACTATAAATTATCCATCTAACCCGGTAATATCATCATCAAATCAGTTAAAAACTGAGAACAAGTGAGCCATTAATTTTGTAACCGATCCAACCATAAATCTTTAAAATTCAAATCCAATCCAATTGTTAGGCTTCTTCTGATGAGGAGTGCACCTGCATTAGCGCCACTTGCCTCTCCAGTGGGTTTTGCATCCAAATGTGTAGTTCTTTTTAGAATTTAGGATTTGACTATTTTTGAAAAAATATTATCAAATGGTTAAGCTGTCTTTAGATATATTCACATTTTCCAAAAACAAAAAAAAATCATGCAAATTAAGACTTTGATTTTTCTAATTTTTTTAGAAGTATTCTCCGTTGTGACGATTTGAGTGAGTTAGTAATCTTTTTTTAATAAAGTAGTTATTTATAAGATGGTTTATTTATTTTTTTAAAAATAGAAGGTTTTATACATATCACAATTTTATTTTATTTAAGTAAAGTCTCTATACTTATACTAATGGCTATTTCAATTTTAAGTGAAGTTCATATATATATATATATATATATATATATATTATATATATATAATTATTATATTTATCTTTTTTTTT
>Ga0123340_1004031_pt1 | contig 13855 bp, 8 predicted proteins | sample SirMexnodulemix_FD_89961 | JGI IMG/M metagenome (GOLD analysis project Ga0123340, IMG submission 89961) | Root nodule microbial communities of legume samples collected from Mexico - Siratro Mexico nodule mix | ecosystem: Host-associated > Plants > Roots > Nodule | place: Mexico: Nepantla... | reverse complement strand
ATATATAATATAATATGACCAAATAATTAAGATATAATATAAAGTGACCGATTATTTCTGATAAATGAAAAAATAATCTACATGATTTTTTAATGACATTTTTAATTAAATGAGCGGATAAATTGACATGTTTGTCTTTTATTTCAAATCTGAATAATATGAACATGATAAAATATCCTAAACACTACCATTTTACATAAAAATAAATAAAAATGCTTTAAAGTGAGGTACACTTTGTATAAATGGGGAAGGAATAAAAACACAATGGAAGGAATGAAAAAACAAGAGGAAAGTAAAATTAAACTAAGAGAGAGTGAAAGAAAATTACGGTACATTTGATTAATTTTATAAAAAAAAAATAATTAAATGAGTAATGCAATGAATTGTAGGAGTATTATTGATTTAATTTTAATAAAATTAGGTATTAGTTAAAATTGAAAGATAATTAATTATCAATAATTAATCTATAAAATTAAAATAATATTTAAATTTATTTTGTTAAGGTCATTTCAGATTTAATGAATAATTAAATTTTAACTAATTGTATATATTTTATATATTTATTTTTTATTAATATTTTTTTTTAATAAAAATATCTTTCTCCAACAATTAACTAAGATTCCTAATCATATTCTTAATCAATTTTTTATTTTTTCTTGAATTTGGTGTCCCCAAAACTTTCTCCTTTATCAGGAGAGGGTTAAAATGTTCAACATTCACTTATTATTTATTTTCATAAATATGCGAATATCTATAAAAGTAAATTACTATTTACGAAAATTTTTCTTTTTTATAATTAGGTAAAGACATAACATTGAGATTAAATACTTAACTTTTAGATTTTTTTTTTCACTTTTTTATAATTAGGTAAAGGAAAACAAATTAGTTTGACAATAATAAAAAAGTATATCCCTTAACCACTGTGATATGAGAGACTTTTATTAAGTATCACGTTACGAAACGAAACCTTGTTAAAAAAGAAAAATTTAGGATTTTTCATCTTTAAGTTAGAGTTTAGAGGATATGTAAGTAAAAACAGCACTAGAACAGACTACCAAAAGGATGTGAGAAGACTGCAAACATGTGTTCACACCCAAACAACCAACCTTTCACAACAATCAAGGAAAAATCAAACACACCCCATTACCCAAAACGAAAACTATTAAAGAATCATCACACATAAAACACATACAACCGTTTCATTAGAGAACTGCAACCTAGCGTCCAATTACTGTTCCAAAACATGACCTCTAAAACCCATATCATACACAAAATAACTTAAATTCATCTTGAATACAGGTTAATCACTCATAAATTCTAATAAAAAATATATGTTTTTTATAAACTATAACACTTTTACTTTAAAAAATTATTTTTATTATTAAGTTATCACATTTAAAGTTGTCAATTGATCATCATGTCACTGGGACATTTCAAATCACAAATACTTTTTAGTAGAATATAATTCTTTTGTAGTTGATGTTGGTTTTGATTAAAGGAGAGAGAAAAAAAAAACAGAAGTTAAACTTATTTTAATAAAGGAAAGACTAAAAGTTAGAAAAATATAATTGATTTGTTGATGTAGTAAAATGAATTTTTTAATATATATTTTTAAATTTTGATATAAAAGTAATGTTAAATATAAATTAGAGTTAAAATAAGTTTTAAATTAAAATAAAAAACACTATTAAATCTTAAGAAAAGAAACAATTATATTTCAAAATAATAATATTAAAATAAATTACTTTATAAAATATCAAAATTTAAATTTTGTTATTTTATTACTATATAAAAGCATATATATTAATAAAACATTAAATTATTTAATTTTATTTACTATTTTACCATTTGTAACTATTTATTTTTATGATATAAAACATTTAAATATTAAATTAAATCATTTTATTGATTATTTTAATTACATATTGTATTATAATACAAAAACTCATACAAATAAATATCGATAATATAATTATTGAAACAACAATAATAGATTACGTAAACTTAACTAATTATAAAATATTTATAAACACAATGAACTATCATCAATTATATTATTAATATTTTATTATTATTTACGAACCTAATTAACCCATAATGGTTATATTTTGTTTTTTTGAAAACCACTCTCTTATTATATTTTTTTTGTTTTTACATTTTAAATGTATTGATTTCACTCTTTATTATCTTCTTAATTCCACTAAACAGTAGTTAAATGAATCCAAAGGCATGGCTAGGTTCACTATAAATTACTACTTTATACTTTTCAATTAATACATTATATTTATTTGTTATATTTTTTATTAATCTTTAATTTTCTTTGATGAAGACAGTGAACTTATTCCACGCCTATGTTTATTATACACATATTTTTCAAAAATTATTTAATATTTTTAATAATTATAAATAATTTAAATGTTGCTTGTGAAGTATTGACTCACATACTATTACTATTACACAACATACATAAACATCTTACTGTAAAAATATTTTATAAAAGTGAAAATGTATATGATTTGTTTAAAAAATTGTTGGTTAATAACAATTGTTCAGTGATGAAAGTTAATTACGTCTTGACTATAAATTATAATTTTTGATCTTATAATAAATCTTATCAAAGTTTAGATCACAAATTTATTTTTTAATAAGACAATTATTCAGAAAAATGTATTTTTTTTTTATATATGACATCAATTATCAATAAGTTAGATTAAATAGATGGTCTCATAGTCAAGAATTACTTTCGTTTCAACATAAATAAATGAAATCCTTTAATTTTTATAATCCATAAGATTTATAATTCCATTTTAAACCTGAAATCATAATTTATAAGCGTTTTTTCAATTAATATCAAAAGGTAAAAAAAAATTATAAGTAATTAATACAAATTAACTAGGGTAATTTTGTATTACATTAATACATATAAAAAAAGACAATGTGGTGGCTGTTGAATTTTTTATTTGCTTTTTGTTTCAGATTTTTATTAATATATTATTTTGATTTTGATTGTTTCCAGCACAAATCGGAGAAACCCACACACATTGCCCCAATTCCTTTCTGAGTGTTCGAGGTTGAGCTAGCTTACCTCGGCTACAATCCTCCCTCAACTCACTTCCCTTTGAGTTTTTAGCCCTTTTTCTGTCTCACTATTTATGCCCCAACACCACCTACTTCCTTTTTTGAATTTCTTTTTATATTTTATTGTCCTCTGTATTGTATTCTCATGCTTATTCCTTCTTAACCACTTGGTTTTGAGACTAACAATAGAATTTCGGTCTGCCCAGTATCTTCAGAATGCTTTCTGTGAGGTAAAGTCTCCGACTTTGATGCAATTCCTTATTTGGGTCCGTCTCCCTAATTTTCTTTTGCAAACTTTGCTTTCTGTGTGACATCTTTTTCTGGCTCCTTGCTTAATGTTTGACCCCCAATTTGATTTTGAGACTGAAATTATAAACTTGGGGCGATTATTTGGCATGTATTGTTTTTGTTATTCAATTGTGATCAAAATGGTGAGGGTGTCTTTAATTGGCTGCATTTCCGTGATTGTCCTGTAGCGTGTTTCTGCAACTATTTTGATTACTGTGATTTAGGGATTTTTGGAGACGGCATAGGAGGAAGGCTTTCTTCACTGTTGGAGTTTTGGGAAGTGGGTATCTTTTGTATAAGCTCTATGGTGCTCACAGGCATGGGGTTCAGGAACTTGAAAGAGAACTTGCAGCTCAGAGGGAAACTGAGGAGCTTATGAAGGCTCAGTTGAGTGAAATATCCACCTTCAGTGTTTCATGCCTTTTGAGTAGATTAGATAGTTAGATATGTTTTTTTGTGATCATGAATTTCTACCCCTGGCTAGAGAAAAGAAATGCTGATGGGGTGCCCTTTTGTTTTTTTTAATTGACAATGATAGGATGCAAGCTCACTTTGAGAATATTCAGAGGATTTCTGACGTAACATTGCCTCATGCTATGCATGACTTAAGTTGTCGGATCACAGAAGAGTTGGATCTTTCTCATCTTCTTGAAAGGCTAATACAAGGAAAGGGTCAGCCAAGCAGTTTAACACAATCAGAGAAACTAGAGTTATGGAGTAGACTCAAAATTCTAAGTATGAATCTGGTTTTGGATTCCATGACTGTTATACCTATAGCTTTGTGGTGTTAATTAAACTGGATGTGATAATAAACTGATTAAAAATGAACATCCATGCGTTTTTGTTTTTTTCATAGGTTTTACAAGAATGACATTGTCAGTATGGGCTACAACAATGCTTAGCTTATATACAAAAGTTCAAGTCAATATACTAGGAAGGCATCTATACATTGATACAGCACGAAGCCTTGGAATCTCTGATTCATTGGTAAGAACAACCGTGGTTCTTCTTTCTTTTTATACATGATAAGTTTTTCAGGCTCTTATTAAAGATTGATTGGTGTTGAGTATTATTTGGACGCTTTGTGCATATATGTAGTATGAAGGAACCCATGCTATGCCATGCCATTCTCTTTTAAAAGATTTGTTGCATTACACATAATATATAGATTGTATCCAACAGATTGCCTGACCTTAGATCATTTTGTATTTCCAAAGGGGTTTGTCGTGATGGAATTAATTTCTCACTGTCTGTCTGCTAGTAGAATGAGTGAGAAGTGAAACACAAAACCTTATTAGCAGTTTCTATTATCCAAAAGTGAGTTAACATGCTTAGTGACACCTTACTAAATATCTTTAGCGTATTATCTACTTTTGTTTATTTATCTTTATTTTTTGTGCCGTGGGTTCTCTTTTCTTATCTTAAGATTATATCTGAACAATGGAGTTATTTTTGGGACAGAGGGGAAAGAGAGAGATTTGGAATTAGGTTTTGCTGTAACAATTTGGAGGCTTTTGGTCAATTGATTGAAACAACACATGGGTTTAATCTCAGATTAAATCATAATGTCAGATATTTTCTGTCAAATTCTTTGGCAAACGTGTTTGTTATCTTTGTGATAAACTTTTATTCACAACAAAGGAGCTATAATTCAACTTCTATTTGAATATACCTGGCACCAATTTGACACACGACACGGCTCATTTAATCTGAAAGTAATTTTATTTTCTTCACTGTTGCTCTATATGCAGGAAAGTGTAGATGTTGTTGATAGGGAAGACCACAAGAAATTTCTAGACAGTGTTGATTTTCTCTCTCAGCATGGTATGCCTGCCTTGATTTCTGATATGGAGGCTGCAACAAAAGAAGTTCTCAAAGGGTGATGCTTCTTACATTAATTTGAACTCTGAAGTTCAACAATTTGTGAATTGAATCAACCAATCATACAAATCTTATCTCAGATATTTTTTCTATCAATGCATAGGATTTGTTAGTATCCAACTCTATGTTTTAAAACTTCCCAAGCTGTCAATCTGTTCCTGATTAAGTTTCTGATTTGAGACCCAGAGTTTCCATTTTCTGATTAATTGCCATCTATATTGTTATTAATACCAACTGGAATAGTTATTAACTCGGTGAATTCCTAATTTAGCTACAAAAATACATTAATGCAACCCTTAACCAGCCTCCTGTTGAAGTTAGCAGTTAATATATAATCAAATAGTTCACCGAAAATTGTGCCTCACTTGATCTCATTTGTTGTGAATAGACAGAGAGAGAGAGAAAAAGAGAGTAGTAAACCATTAGAGGTAATCATTGAGTTGGAACTTGAAAGTGTTGACATTATTTATAGAATCTAGATGTGTATATTATAGATTAAATGATAAGACTCTTTTTAAATTGGTTATAGATAATTTCGATGTGCAGAACGCAGTTGAGTACTTTCTTCAGTAGCACAACACTCCATGAAACCGTCATGCAGATACTCAGCAACTTCATCAGCACGGGGAGTCCAAATTACTGGATAAAGTATCTGATACCCGAACATGTCAAACCATACTCCTCAATTTCGAGCAGTGATGACCGAGTGCTATCTGATGTGACTGAATATGAACAACTTATGATGGAAGCACGGGCCGTATTATCGAGGTAAATATTTTGTTTTGGATGCATCTGTTTAAACAAGTGGCATATTTATTGTTATTTTTAACCTGTTTGAAAAATTTTTAAATTGCAGCAATTGTGGGGTAGAGGCTGTAGTCCTTAACATACTTTCTAACAAATTCTATCAATGATTAAAGTTTATAGAAATCACAAGATCATAAGTTGAGTCATTACATCGAAATGAGATCCACAAAATTGTGTTTGTCAGTAAATTTCGGACAGTAGTAAATAACATGTTAAAAAAGTGTATTGATAGAATTTGTTGAGGTCATACATATTATTTTCAAAGGGTGGCAAATGGATAATTCTCATTCTTTTGCAGTGCTGAATTTGGAAGCGTTGTAGAGGTATCTCTGCAAGCAGTGGTGGATAAACTGGTGGAGCTCATGGGGGTTAAATTTAGTGGAGGAAGTATAACTGGAGGGCTGCCACTAGCCAGAGTATTGCCTCAGGTTGCACAGATGTGTCCCTTGCTTCTTGAAGAACCCAGCAAAAATCAGTTCATCCAAATCATTAAAAATATACAGGAGGTTGAGCTTTTTTTCACCCTCCTCTATGCAAATATGCCACATGCCCAGTGATTAATATTTATGTTTCAAATGAAAGAAACCAAAATCATTGAATTTATTGCATGGAAGGCATCGGACAATGTACAAAAATTTAGACGAGGTTGGAGAGCGAGATATAGGAGCTAAGTTATTAGCTTTCATCTTTTCAATGTCACATTTCCCATTTGTTGTAGTTAGTGATACATAATGCTCTTGGCTCTTTGGGGGAACCCTTTTTCTTAGGACTACAGCTTGCTTTTGTTATCAGTGCTGTACACACGGGAAATGACTTCTATCATCATTTCATCTATTTACTTTGTTCTTGCAGTGCTTCCAAGACTGCTCTTTCATATTTTGAAATACCCTTTTGGGAACATAACAAATAGAAGTGAATGAATTGATTAAGAAATCTGAAAAAGTCAGAAGTAGAGCAGTATAACAATTCTAACATTTGATTCAAAATGGCAAGGGAATAAGGAAAATTGTCATATATCTGTGATTTATATTCGCAACTAGAGCTGTGAAATTGATCCACTTCTTGACTATGCTTTTTCTCCGATATAAAAAAACTGTAATTGATGGCATCAATTGTATATATTAAATTTACAACATATATTAGCAGGAGTTCTAATCTCAAATCATGGAAAATTTGATGAAAATTTTGAAGTTGAAAATGTGATGGTGCAAATTTCAAACTGAGTCTTTTCACATGTCACCAGTAAGTGTGTTGGGTTGACAATGAGTTAACTTTGTAACTATTGATAAAATTTTCTTTTCGATAAAATAAAATGATTCGTTTTTTAGTTAAATCAATCTAACCGATGAATTAGCTCTGAGTTTAATAATATTGCCTCAATTATTATAGTTTTCTTTTATAAGCTGAGCTAAATTAGATTTAATTTATCTCGAGTGATACTAGGCTTGGTCTTATAGCAAACAAGATCTAAAGTCCAAACATTTGTGGGTGTGGGTGTAAAGAACATGTTGGTCAATAAAGTTCTTCAACACAGTTAAACCAGGGAATACTTGGAACCATTCTGATCCTAAGGATTTAACCATAAAGATTAAATGGATTATTTAGGTGCATTAATTGATGGAAAACCAAAGGAAGAATAAACGAGGATGAGAATAGTCATAACATGAACATTTCAAAGAGATAAAGGAATATATCCGGTTCTATGATGTAGTGGTTAGCACTCTGGACTTTGAATCCAGCGACCTGGGTTCGACTCCCGGTAGGACCTTTTGTTTTATTTTAATTTTAAATTGTTATGACTTTAAATAAAATATTTTTAATATAGACAACAGATTCCTTTTGAACTTTTATTGAGAATATTTAGTCTCAGTTAATTTTTTTATTTAATTTTGATTTTTTGGTGAAATTATTTAAGCTAAAATTCTTTTGGTCTACAACCATATTGGTTTCATGATGCACCGTTATCATTTTGAACACACCACCATTTCTTCCTGCACCCTTATAGTTTTTATGTACACTCTGAGTTAAATAAGTTATAGATTATGTAATTTAAAACTCTTTTCATATGAAAAATACTTTCAAATTATACAGTCATAAAGTTTTTTTTTTTCATTAATCGAAAGGACAAAGTAAAAATAAATTTTATATTTATGTATGTGCAAACGGGTTATGTAGGTAAAAAAGAAGTAAGCTGAAGACACAATTATAAACTGGCCCAGTCAAACCCAAACCTTCTCTCTCTCTCAAAACAGTGTTTCTACTGATTAGAGGCGCGCGCAGAGAAAAACCTTTTCTCTCTCTCTCTCTCTCTCTGTGTTTGTTGTTTGCAGAAAACAGCGAAAGCAACCATGGCGGAACGAAGCAACGGCGACGTTCTAATGCTGGAAGCGCCACCAGCTTACGGCAGACCTACCAGCTCCGACGCCGAAATTATCGACGCATTGCCTTACATCGACGACGACTACGCCGACCCCAGAGTCAAACTCGAGGTTGACCGTCTCGTCGAGGATGAGATGCGCCGCAGCTCCAAGAAACCCACAGATTTCCTCAAGGATTTCCCTCCTCTTCCCACCTCCAATTTCGAGGTTCTCTTTTTCTCTATTCACTTTTTTTTTTTTAAATAAAATTAAGATGAAATATAACTCTCACAATTTCTGTTCCTAACCTAAATGTTAGTGTTTTCTGCGCAATTTAATTTATCCTATTGTCCACATGAGATAAGTAAATCCCTGTTGAAATACATGAGCTGAAGTTGGTGTTGGTGAAGAATGTATTTGCCCTAGTTCTTTTTGTGAGTATGATTGTGCAATTGCAGAACTACCCGATGATTGCGAGAGAGTACGAACGGGTGAGAGCTGGAAGACCTCCCGTTGCTCTTGATAGATCGCGCTACGAATTGGAAATGCCGTCGGCGAATAAAAGGAACGATGAAAGTGCTTGGAAGCAGTCTCTTCATAGGGCTCAACGCCTACTGCAGTACCAGATGATGAGGTGTGTTAGAATTCAATGTTAAATAAATACCCTAGACTACATGTTGTTATTCTCAAACCTTAGCGTTCTTTATATTGAACATTTTTTTAATTGCTAATAATTAGTGTTTTCTAGCGCTTTGTTCTGTCACTTAGTGTTCCTGCTATATGTTCGGACAAGAGATAGCTCTCAAACTATTATGTATCTCATTGTTTCAATAGCACAAATGATAGAAAACGGAGTTCACTGCCGTAGTTCTCCCAGTTTTAGTCTCTTTCTACGTGGAACTTAATGACCTTCTCACTGATAAGGAGTCTAGTTGTATTTAGCTTGAATTACGTGTTATGGAATTTGATTTAATTTTCTTAGGAAACAAGATATGAAGGGAAATCCAAGAAAGCTTGTCACTGAGCACGAATTTAATCCATATAGGTGTGAAGGTTTGCTTCCAGGAGATGAACTAGATTAACAAACAAAACCAGATTCACAAGACATGATTGATGACATGTAGTTGGCAGAAATATGAGAAAAAAAAAACAAGAACAACTAAGAAATACAAATAAGAACAAAACAAAGAAGCAAAATATGGATAGACTTGTAGGAATGGATGAAGAGTACCACTTGAAGATTGAGGAACCTTCATCTTCATGATAAGCTTAATGAAAATCGTCACTTGTCTCCTAAGAGTTCAAGATACAATCCAAGTACTCACACGACTTCTCTCACAATCTCAGAATTTCATAAAAATCCAAAAGTGTCTTACAAGGTGTGAATCGCTATTTATAAGCATGCCATCCGAAATTAGAAGCCTAAATGAAAGGCTATTTCCTGTCTAATGACACGTGTGTGACTTCTAAAGCACACAAGTCCTTGGCTGAGAATTTCAAAAAGGTAATGGAGGGAGTTTTGAAATTTCAAATTTCAAAATAAAATCAATTGAAATCTTCTGGTTGACCGAGAATTATGGAGGTGTTTCGCATGCTTGATCATGCATTTCATGCCTCCTTTGCAGATGCTGTACTTGCCTTTATTTGATGTCTTTTTGGCTGAGAATCTACTCACTCAAATTGGGCTTCCCTCTGCCTTGCACCATGCTTTGTTTTTTTCTTCTTTAGATTCCTTGTTCTTTTTGTTTTGGTCGAGCTTGATGTTTACAATTTGGGCTTGGCAATCCTCATCTAAGCCTATTCTAGTAGTACTAATTACACCTCAAAATACAATTGTTAAATCCTACAATTACGAGTCCAATGTATACAAAATAGAGAAAAAGAAGGATTTTTTGGTGAGCAAGAACCACTTGTCTTGACATGCTTCTTGTGATTCTTCTAGGTATAGTGTGTTCTTACTCATTTTTTTCTTGGTCCTTCATGCACTCATCACACACTCGTAATGATTTGTGACACAATTCATGCACACACGCCTTACACGCAACGCAAGAAATTTAGCTATGCTATATTTGTAGTAATCTCATGTTGGTTAAATTGCAAAGGATTGCAGAAAATTATGAAAAAAATATGGTTATCCATACTTTGAACATCTAGATTTCACAAGGGAAGTCTTGTAAACTCTTTAGGAGAGGAAATAACTATTGTATTTTCTATCTCAAGTTAGGTCTATTATGCAGCATGAAGTAATTTATAAAGCTTACTGGTAGGAAGTTGTTTACAATTGTTTTATTGGTTGATTACTTGATATGCAGGATGGAAAATTTGGATTTGATGTTAAAATATGGTCCTGATACATGGAAACTACACAACAAGCGGTTAGAAGTATACTTATCAAGGTTTGTTAATTGAATAAACGTGGTTCATGTTTCGATTTTGTTTTGAATTCTACAGTTGCTACCTCTCTGGCATCAATCTATTTTCATGTTACGGGCTTGTAACACCAGTGCTTCTGCATTTTTTGCTTACCTCGAATATGTTTACAAATCTAGCTGATGTCGTCAAGACAGGCCTGCCTTGGTCCATATGGCTTGGTACTTGTAATTTTCAACTTAAATTTCTTGCCTTCAGCAGAAGGACTTATCTTTTATATTGATTTGATTCTTCCTATTAGTTTTTGGAAAACGGATGTTTCGGTAAATGATATCGATACAGAAAAGCCTCAGATTTGCTTGAGGATGTCCCCATAAAGTTCCTTCGGACAATAATTTTTCATTCCTATGATTAAGATTCCTAGGTAAACAAAAATCTGTTTGGTATTTCTAGAAACCTTTCGTACCTATGTTTGATATATTTTTTACAGATTTAGTAAACTCTGGTTTAAAGCATTTCTTAGTTCTGTGCTTCATAGAATCGGTAACCTTGTTTTTGTCATTGCATACATTTATGCTTTCATGATATTTGTTCGACTTGATCTGCATGATTTCTCATTATCTTCATTAACTTTCATGTGGACTGGCCAGTTCTTTAGATTGTTACTGGTACATTTTTACAAGGCATGGACACATGCATGGAAAGGCATACAAGTGAGGGTTGGGGAGCTAATCTGTACTTAATTAATATAAAGCTTAAGTGAAACAGCAATCTTAACCCTTTATGTAAAACTGATTAGTGTCGACTTTACAGTTGTTCCTCCCATCTATTACGATCTCACTCCCTCAACACATGCACAATATACATTTACCAGTGTAAATAATAGATCAAAAGGATGTTGCCGGAGCAGCTGAGCTTTATAACACTGTTGTTTGCCTGCATATTTCATATTTCTCACGCCACTGGTTTTAGTTGTGTTATCAATTTCTAGAATGCAGAAATTAGCTCAAGAACAAAATGAAAAGATTGAAAAAGTAAATCGTGAAAGGAAATATCATCAGGTAATTATCATTTACAACTCTTTTCTCCGTTTTGACTTGTTAAGTTTCTGCTAACCTTTTATTCTTAAATTTATTATCAGCAAAACACTGCATATGAGCTTAATGCATTGTCCATGCAATGGAAGGAGCTCTGTCAGAAGAATATAGATATCAATGTTGCCTGTGCTTCAGTTGAAAATCGTATAAATGAACTGAAAAGTGAAGCAGCAGAGAGGTGACTACTACGAATATTTTGGTTTTCTCGGCTTATTTCCTCTAGTTTTGGTGTTAATTACTTTTTTTTTTTTCAGAGGCTGGAACTTGGAAGCTGTGACAGAAAATGGTCAATTGGCGAATTCCGAATTATGAGATTGGGATGTTCTCGTCTAGTTTTGTATCTGTAAGGAATTTTTTCAGCTGTAGTAAGCTTGACTTTAAATGTTATTGTACCTCTAAATGTCTAGTTCGATGTCATGAAAAGGTTACGCATGTGCTCACTCCAAAACGATATGATGAAATGTTTTTACAGAGGAAACCTGTGTTTTTTGGGGGCTGCAAGTAGTGAAATTTTTATTCCAATTCAATCTAAATAGTACTTTCTGCTTCCCACCTTTATGACATTATCAAATCACACGTAGCCTGATTGTTTTGGTGATGTTTACAAACTTAATTCCATCAATCTGACATTGGGATGATTTTTGTTCTTGAGGTGAAATACGAATTTTTTCTTATACGGTCTTCCCATCCTTAGTAAGATCACCGCTCTGGTGTTCTGTAGCTCCAAAGGTCTAAATGGATGTTCCCTCTTCTGAGTATTTAGTCCCAGTGTGCTCTTGTTCTTGGTGATCTCGGTCGACACCGACTTAGGTTTTATTTTATAAGGTATCTTCTATAGAAGGTTCAAAAATCCTTCACGTGTGGGGGTCGTCCCATCCTATTTATACTACTTTACTTTGAGAAGGGTGTTTATCTATGGTCCAAATCTTACAAACCCATGGTTTACTGTGGTGGTTTAGTGATTATTAACGTTGTAATTTTGACAAACGTTGTCATTATTGGTATCTGGGGCAGACTGTCCCTGTAGGGATGTGGCCAGAGTGTGCCCAGATACCGTGCTGTCTAGGCCAGTTTCTGACTATGGATACATCACAGCATTTGAAGTTCTGATTATGTTGAGATACCACAATTGTCTCTTGAATACCGATCTTGCCCAAATGCGGTAGTTCTCGGCTACGTACTGTGTACTCTCGGCTATAGAATTGATTTCCTTGGCATTGTCACAATTGTGGTAAGGGAAAAACTTTTCACTCACCCAATGGTAGTACCAACGGTGATACTTTTAAATAAATCCCTGATTTCCTGTTATAATTTTCCTTTTTATGTTATCTTATTTTTTATTTTAGAAAAAATTGTAATTTAAATTTCTTATGTAAATTTCATGCTTTTTTATTTTGGTTCAATTGAACACACGATTTAACATATCAATGTTAAAATATCAAAATAAATGAAAGAAACCTTTTGACAAGTAAGGATTGTACCAAAGTTGTGATTCATTTTCTTGAAATATAAAGAATAAAATCCTATCAAAATAGGTTGACTCAAATCTTGAATCAAGAATTAAATTTTGATCAAATTTGTAATTTAGACTAAATTGAGGTATTTGAAAAAAATGTGAAAAATAATATATATTTTTTATTTAAATGTCAAATACGACAAGATAACATGTTTATTATCTACTGAGTCTTGGGAAATCGCATTACAATGGAAACATGAGAGTAAGCGAATCCACTTCTTTTCATAATAATCATGAAGTTAAGAATTAGGCCCTTATTTTTAAATTTACTGTCAAAAAAATTAAATATAACTCAAAATTAGTTACTTTTAAATTAAAATACTAATGGTTATAAATAATAAATTAAAAATAACACAAACATTTTTTTAAATTGTATACTCTTAATTGTACGGTTATTATATAACTAAAAATTATGTCAAAAGTAATTACAAAACGATTGTATCTTGTTTATATAATAGTAT
>Ga0123340_1004030_pt1 | contig 13856 bp, 4 predicted proteins | sample SirMexnodulemix_FD_89961 | JGI IMG/M metagenome (GOLD analysis project Ga0123340, IMG submission 89961) | Root nodule microbial communities of legume samples collected from Mexico - Siratro Mexico nodule mix | ecosystem: Host-associated > Plants > Roots > Nodule | place: Mexico: Nepantla... | reverse complement strand
TATATATATATATATTTAAAAAACGACCTTTAGGTTTTCATCTAATAACATTTAAAAAATAAAGGTCATTGCTTCTTTACCTTTTTCTTTAGACACACTTATCTCAATTTTTTTAATAAAAATATATATCTCTCTTTTGTTTTATGTTTATTGTAGATTGATATTTGACCCTAGAGAAAAATAATAACAAATAACAAAGATTGTTGTCACTGAGCATCATTTAGATATAAGGATAAATCCTTCTGAAGAGGGAGGGAATGAAGGAAATCATCTAGCCTCAAAACCATTGATTAAGAGGATAGAAGAAAATAAAGCCTCATGGAACAAGACTTTACAATTAAAAAGTATAATACTAGGATTTTCTTCTTTCTTCTTAGTCTTGTAGATATTATGTACGTGTAGTTTCTTTTATAATTGTTGTAGGTTTTTATAGAGGCATATGTGGGCTTCCTTTAGACCTTCATTTGAGCTTGAAAAAATTATCTAACAAACCTTATAAGTCATGTCAAATTTGGCCAAACACAAGAGGAGAAGAGTGTGTGAAGAGTAGAAGTCTCACATCACCAAAAATATGTATTTTTTAGGTCATTTTTTGTAAGGGTTTTGTTTGGCATGTAGGTGATAGCATTGCAAGTGTCACCTTCTGTGATTTGAGGTTTTCTTTGGATGGATAATGGATGAGATTTGCAAAAACTACGAGGACGTGAGAATTCATGAGGAACATGAAGTGAACAAAAGGTAATTTGGAACTAAGAGAGTTTAGACAACTCCTAGTGTGCCTAGGCTAGAATCTCGTGTAGAATCTTTAACCTAAATAGAACTCGATGAATAAGTATGGCTGAATTTGGCATGGTTTCAATACATTTCAAGTTGAATTTACAAGGGATTAACACACTTATTTATAGTGCCAAGGTTTGCCCAAAAAGGAGCCCAAAATTCAAATTCAAAAATATACATCACAAACCCTGAATCTAGAGTAGCCAATAAAAGCATGACATGTGGCAAGTCATAATCTGCATGCCTTCTCCCATGTGTTGCTTGTTTTTAATGAATTTTTTATGTGTGCAGCTCCTTGGAATGCAAGCTTCCAATATTGGATTTATATTGGGCTTAAGAAAGCCCAATTGTAACCATATATAGATTCTATTATCCTATTCTTACTTGATACATATGAGAATGAGGAAGTACTTGATGAAGAAAGAGATGAGAAGACATGAATAATAAATAAAAGGAGCATGATAAATGAAGATGTAGTTGAAGAAATAAAATATAGATTCTATTATCCTATTCTTACTTGATACATATGAGAATGAGGAAGTACTTGATGAAGAAAGAGATGAGAAGACATGAAGAATAAATAAAAGGAGCATGATAAATGAAGATGTAGTTAAAGAAATAAAAGAGATGAGAAGTCTTAAAGCTTTTGGAAGAAGAAATTAGAGAATTGTATATGTGTAGTTTTTAAAAAACAGAAGCAACTAGAGGGAAGCATGCACTTGATAATAATAACTTGAGAGAACCTTGGTCTTAAATGTAGAAAGTTAGAAATGTCTTTTACAAGTCTTAAACTAGCACATGCAACTCACATGGGCACATGGGAGCACATGGGTTAGTTTGAGTCATCCTTTGAGTCTTCGAGCTTTCAAGACACATGCATTGAACCTTGAAACTCTTAGCATTCTAGTCATCATTTTGCAATCATTACATTCCTTGAATAGAAAACTACCACGTGCATTCTCATAATTTCAAGGTATCAGTGTAGTTAATCATATTTAACTATTTTTTAATGTCTTTTGGAACTCTTTGGACGAAATACTTTTCTATAAAGGAGTGTCATCTCTTGTAAAAACATAGATAGAGAAGTTGAATGAGAATTCGAGAGTTTATTGAAAAAGTGTCTTGAGAATTGAGAGAATTCATTTTCTCTTGTATTTGGAGTCTTATCTTGAGAAGCTTTCTCAAGTAGTGGCTTCCTTTACACTTATCCTTGGAATTCTTGATTCAAGGTAGTGTGTTATTCCCATTTCTCTTCTTTAATCCATTTTTACTTTCATTTTTTTACTTGATCTTGTTTCATTATGCATTTTCTTGCAATATCAAATGATAATCATCTTCTACCTCTATGCATGCTTACATGTGCGCCCCATGACATTATTCTCCCATGGAGATTTTGTTCTTCATTTTCATTTGAGTTGATCTAGATCCTACACAACCCCCTATAATCCATATCATTCCTCTATTCTACCTGTCACGACCTCGTCGACGATGCACAACGATAAAAAAAAATATTTTTAATTGTGTAATATGGAGGAAAAAATAATAAAAATGGAGTCGTCACCATAATTTTAAGAAAAACTATGAAAACAAAAAAAGAAAGGGTCTGCGAGTTCAGAGAAAAGGGTAAGGAATTCGGTTATGAGTGGAGAAGGTATTAGCACCCCACTTCGCCTGTCTGAAGACAATACTCGAAATCGAAATGTGAATGAGAAATAAAATATTTTTTAGGTGCTTTAATTTCCTAATTTAGACAAAGATGCACAGGCAAAAATGGGGATTTAAATTAAGGGGGACCTAACAAGGTTTGACCTCGCTCCTACGTATTTCTGTTATGAAATAGAAAATTAGGACATACGTAGTTCTTCCTATAACAAGGGAATTTGAGTTTTTTATGATTTTCTATTATTTTGTTATTTTATTATTTTTTTTCTATTTTTTTCTATTTTTTTACTAGATTGGTGGATGAGGGGTATTTTGGTCTCTTTGGGATTTTTACGAAGAAAAGACACTGGTTATGAAGAAAAGGCTGATCAAAAGGAAGGCAGTGATCGTGCAAATACTCCACGCACAATTAGTTGATACGAATGCTCCACTTCTTCATACAAGTGCTCTTGTTCTGCTTGTGCTTCCTTTGCTTTTCTTCTTGCTTTTGCATTTTCCCATTGCGACTCTCTCATGGTGTCTAAGATTTGTTGTAGAGTTGGTACATGACCACCTTCTTCAGGTTTGACTACTTGTCTTTAGTTTCTCATGGTGGTTTTGAATAATTGTCTTGTAAAGTAAGAAAATTCTACCTGTCGCATGGTGGACACCAATTTGTTTTGGTTTAAAGTATTGACTTTAAGGCAGTAAGTTCAAGTGTCCATTCTCACCTAGAACATGTTATATTTATAGGAACTTTCTTTCTTTTTAAGGTTTGTCGAGCAAAATTTAGATATTGAAAAACTGATTAGAAGGGTACAAGATATCAGAAAAATGGGTTCTAGAATCCCATGATTCAGTTGTTGCTTAAACTCTGAAAGTTTTGTTATTGTTTCTACTAATCTTGCTAAACTTAACAAAGATAATAACTTAGAATTGATATTGTCGCTACTAGATAGGTGACCCCATACCAATAAACACATCGTCCAAAAGACGATTTAAGCGGTACTTCTTGATAGTTTCGTTCTAATTCATCATCACTATTGATTTTGCCAAATTAAACAAAAATACTACCTTATAATTAAGAAAATAATACTTAGTAAGTGACCTTTTACATATATCTCTTTATTTGATATTTAGTTTTATTAAGTATCCTTTACTAAATATAAAATAATATATATATCATTTATTAAAAAATTAATATTATACAAATAATTATTTTTATAAAATAAATAGTTTTTTTAATTTATAGACTAATATAATAAAATATTATACTTCAACTATTATTTTAAACATACTTACATTTAAAATCATGTAAGTAAGTAGTCCATTCCAAAACAAATGCAAAATCAAATTTCACAATACAAAATGATTAAGCTTTTGATATTTTATATTTTAATGTTTACATTTTCTAAAAAATATAGAAATAAAAGAAATAATTTAACTTTATTTAAAATTTAAATTTGATTCTTAATCTTTTATATTATTTTAGTTTATTAATTTTAGAAAAGTTTAAACGAAATTTAGTATTGAGAACTAAGATAAAATTGTTCAAATTAACTACTCACTTGATTTTCCTAAAAAACATGAACCCTTCCATTTAAAAACAAAAACAAAAGAAAAAAAAAAAATGGAAACCTTTGTAGGCAAAAACCGCTGAAAAAGTTGATTGGTTAGGTTCCATAGGATTAGAGCTCTCAGCTCCCTTTCATCCATGTTCTCATCCACAGCTTCAACGCTCATGTGCCACTCCAACTCACTGTAATCTCTTACCCTTTTTCTTTCTCTTTCCGACTTGGATTTAACACGCTCCCTTTGTTGTGTATGTGATTAGATAGTATAAATATATGCAAAAGTAAACAACTTTGTGACTTTTTCTTACAAAGTTTTGAACTTGCGTTTCTTGTGTCAGTGTGAGAGCCATGTTCGTTTCGTTCCACATTTCCAGCACTGACTCACGCCTTCTTTTGCCCACCATGGTGGATTGCACTTGGGCATTTTACCCTCCAGCAATATTGCAAGTGCTTCCTCTGCCCAGGGCTGCACCCTCAAAGTTAGCCTTGGTTTGTTCCTCCCAAAGGGTTCTCCCCATTGAGGAGCTTCAACTCAGTGATGGTGGTGATGGGGACCCCTCAGAAGCTGTTCTTGATCACTGTGATTTTTTGAAAATGGGGATGGAGTGGTTGGCTTTGGTGACCCCCTCAGTGAGGAGGTGCTCAAGGAGAGGATTAGAAGAATGAGAATAGGGCTGGCAAACAGAGGGAGAGTGCCTTGGAACAAAGGAAAGAAACACAGTGCAGGTAGTTTATGTTTCAATTGACATTCATGTGTGTATCCGAGGTTTTAAATTGTGGTAATGGGTTTTTGTTGTGATTCTTTAAATGTGGTCGATGTGGCGATAATTGTAGTCATGAACCCTAAAATCCTTGATGTTGTGGCCAAAATCGGTTGCAGACAGTCTTTTAAAACCTTGTGTGTACCATGAAGTTGGTTAGTCTTTTTGTAAGTGATTGTGATTCCGGACACAATGCAGAGACCCGGGAGCGAATCAGGCAAAGAACTGTAGAGGCTTTGAGGGATCCTAAGGTGAAGTCAAGTAAGAGTCATTCAGTTTTTGGAGTGTTTCCTCCTTTTACAAGTGTTTTTAATTTCACTAGCTTATTGTTGCAGTGATTTTAGCTGTTATAATTATGTTTTGGGTTCCTTCATTTCTTCATATAATTATCCAAATGCTAGCCACCTTACTAAATAGTTTTTCTGTTGCTAGTTAGTTCAATTGCCATGTAACTGATATTTACTTATTTCCTTTCTCCCCTTGACCAATTCAGGTAAGGAAGAAGATGGCCGAACATCCTCATTCTCATAGGTAAACATATCTGTCATAGTAATCTCATAAGTTTTTCTGTATGCTTCCTCAAAGCAGAATGTAATGTTACACCATGGAAAATTTATAGTTTATCAATGGGAAATAAAATACCGTGGACGAGTTAAAAGGATAGGATGTCTAGAAGTTATTCAGATTGAAGACTTGAGTCTAGCTCTAGATTACTTATCATGTGGATGTTCCTACCTTGCACAATTGTCAAAATGACATCGAATTGTATGTTACTTAGCATAGAGAAACAAAATTTCTTAGATTATAATATGTCTGTTTTAAGATATATGATGTCTGGATTTCTTATTTTTTGCTGCTTGTCTGACTAAATAATATATAGATTCATATGTCTAACAATTGAGGTCATTCTACATTATTTACTCTCTTTGCTGTCATACATGTTGCTCTCCTGTAAGTACTAAGTAACATCTGAGAATTTTCTACACTGTTTTTTGAGATTATGATCGTCATACTTTCAGTCTCCATACACCTGAAAGTTACATATCTTTGTGTGGTACACACTCTCAAAGATATCTTGCACTCATTGGTATATAGTGTTCAACAAAATGTTTTGGTTTTATTTAATCTTGTCTATGGAATGAATATTAAATGAGTAGCCGTTGGCTATGCATTCTATGATATTCATTAAGTATCAACCTTCCTGCAGTGATCAAACCAAGGCAAAGATAAGAAATTCACTGAGACGTGTTTGGCATGAGCGGCTGAAGTCAAAACGGTTAAGGGAGGACTTTTTGCTTTCATGGACACAAAGCATAGCAAATGCAGCCAAGAAAGGAGGGATTGGTCAGGAAGAGCTGGATTGGGATAGCTACCATAAGATAAGACAACAGTTGGAGCTCCATCAGCTTATGCTGGCTAGGGAAAAGCGAAGAGAAAAGCTGATGACAGTTACTGGAGCAAAGAATATCATCCTGACATGGAAGGAGAACATAGCCAAAGCAGCTAAGAAAGGAGGGAGTGGGGAACAAGAGCTTGACTGGGACAGCTATGAAAAGATACAAGAAGAAATGATTCGCCTGCGTCAGTTTCAGCGTAATGCAGAAAAGGCAAAGAAAAAAGAGTTGGCAAGGGTAAAAGCAGAGAAAGCAGCTCGGATAAAAGCAATTAAAAGGGTAATCCTCACTCGAAAGAGAAAAGAGCATCAAGAGAGGGCTAAAGTAAAAGGAAATATAAAGAGTCATCACCGCAGAAATACTAAGGAAGGCAAAGCTTCCTTGAAAGTTACTCAAGAGTTCAAACTGCACAATCCATTAACTAAGGTAAGGTTTTGTTTTTCCTCTTTCATTGACCGTATATTAATGCAACACATCGGCTAAGCTACACAATCCTAGTTCATTTGAAAGATAGAGAAAAATGTCTGCAGGTTACTTCTGTTGGAATACAGAAATAAGAAACTCTAGTTGTTAAATCCGGTATTTAATTTGTTGGTTTGTCAATTGAAAACACTTTTCACTGTATTATCAGTAGAAATTTAAAACACATCCTGTAATAGGTCTTTTAGACCGGGGAGGAGCTCAATTAAATAAGGAATAAGCCATTTAGAAGGTAGTATGAAAATGTCCTTTAGAATGATGTGTAGTATTAGTATAGCTGTTAAAAGCATCTATGCTATGTAGCTGTTTATAATGACCTTAATTCTTAATATTTCTTAGAAAGTGAATTTAGGCCTAACTCAATTATTTAAAATTCTCACAAATTCGGCCAGTAAGATGAACTTTATTTCTATTTATATATCATGTATTTCTGGTTGATGCAAGATCTCCGAACCCCCTCATATTTAGGATTAGACATGTCAAATATGAGATTAGATATGTGCAAGTATATGACAAGTGATATGAACATGTCCAACAAAAACTTTATTCGTATAGACTTTGATTTCATCTTAGAAAGTAAGTCTATGTCTAATTCAATCTCACAAAACTAGCTAGTAATGTAAAGTTTGTAGCCTCTTATATTCAATTATTTAATCATATTTCTACTCAATGTAGGATCTCCAACACTTGAATTCCAATATCATAAGCCAAACCCCTTGTTATAATACTCTTATGGTTAAATAGTATATTTGGAAGTTATACAAGACATTTTTCGTTTTAGTCCTTGCATGATAAAATTATTTTGGCCCTTACGTGAATTTTCTTTTACAAATTATTACTATTGCGTATGGCAATGCAAGAGTTTTTTTCACATAAGGTTGAAAATGAAAAACGATATATCTAATATAGGGACATGACCCAAATGTAGAATTTTTTTATACACGGACAAAAATGTAATATAAATTGTTTTCACATAGGGACTAAAACAAGAAACGATGTCAAATATAGAAACTAAAATGTGGAGGTTATTTCATATATAAGGACAAATGAAAAATTATGTGGGGTGTAAGGAACCAAATTTTCAATTTAACCTATTTTTATTTATGCTTCTAATGACGGCATATTTATCTTGTATTTAGATTCACATAAGTGAGAACACCAATGGTGACTTAACTAGAGAAGGAGACACTTTTAATTGCATTTTTCCAGCCCAGAATAAATTGGATTTAGAGCTTATCAAGAGAGAAAAAATGCAGAAAGAAGTATCGCTCGCTGATCAGATCCAAGCTGCTAGAGACAAAAAAGGCAAACTACATACATAAGGAATCTTGAATTCTTTTTTATCATGCTACTTCATTTTCTTGGATGTTTATATATGTATTATAGTTTCTCTGTTGAAACAGTGGCTGATGAGGTAGGTATCTGTAGAACAAGTTAACCAATACTGGTAGTTTGTTGGTTGTAGAATAGGAACTGATGTGCTTTTACACTTGACTTTGATTCCATTTCATTTGCTCTTATTTCTTTTTCTCTATTTTTGTGCAAAGTAATCTTGATCTCTTTCTCCCTCTTAACGCCATGTAAATAATTTTAAGCTAAATCGTAATTTTGGTGCTTCCTTAACTCCTCTGAGATTTTGATTCTTTTTTTGTCATGTGATTTTAGTTTTCAAAACTTTAAAAGTTTATATATATCTTTTAATTTTTTTATTATACATACGTTCTGATTCTTATATTTTGATTCTATTGAATTTTACACTTAACATATTCATTTGAGGTATATCATTAAATAATTTAATAAACTGTGAAATTAAAAGAGGATCAAAATTACTCTTTAGCTCATTTTTTTGAACTTTGAATGTGTGATTATCCAACAGCATTGGTGAGAAATAAAATAAAGGGAGAAAGAAAATGACCTTATTTTAACTGGGAGTTGATGATATAGATATAGAGCATAAAGTGACCTTTTTGGCTGAAAGAGGAATCACCCTATTGCTTCACTCTTATAGAAGTGTTTATATATCTTATACCCTGTCCGAAAAGCTTACTTAATAATACAGTTGATTATTGAAAGTTGAACACTGCTTAAAAGCAGGGGGCACTTTGGATTCTAGAGTTGTCCCCCTTCTATGGGGTACTGTTATCTTTTATTCCTTCACCAATCGTGTTCGTTGCACATAGTATATGATTATATAACACTTGTACTTTTATTTTCAATTTTTAATATAATAATACACGAACTAAAACAGTATTGCTAAAATGAAATAATATATAAAAGTTTAAATTTAACTCAAAAGTGTCATCAGTCGTAATCAATATATTATATAAATAAAGGTGACACAAATTGCCTGTATTAGTACGGTCAACGTTTTCTAATATATATTTATTGCTTAATTTACAGAATTAATCACTAAGATCAATACGTAATCTTATTTGTTATTACTTCAGATTTCTGAGATGTACCCGGATGTGTCTCCTAGACCTTGTGAGTTGTACATGTCGGAGGTCATCTCGGCCTTACTTAGTACACAAAAAATCAAAAAGAGAAGAGACTTGGACTGTGTACAGTGTCAATCCATACACTTAGCCCAATGCCAACCGAATTTCAATGTTCTGGGTAAAGCTTTTGCTGTTTTGTACCCATAATTTCCTTTTGCATCTTGTAGCAACAACTAGCTCTAAAATGAGATTGAATGGAGCTTGAATTCAGCTCCATATAAATAGAAATCACTAAGCAAGATTGTCCAAAGACAAAAATATATAAACATAGATGAAATAGTTTTATACTGGTTCACCTAATCTCTTGAGCTATGTCCAAGTCTCCTTTGAACAAACCCGTTCAAGAGGTTCCACTATATCATAAATAGTTACAATGAGTACACAAACCTCTCTAGGTTATAACGAGTACACAAACCTCTCCAGGTTATACCAATCCCAATATTCTTCTAAGATCAAGATCACTCAAGATTGAAATAAACACTCTCAGAGAAAACAATGAAAGCTTAAAAGGATTTATTTAATAATGGTGAAGATTTACACAATGGTTTCACACAACCCAAAAATCTAGATGCTCTCAATAGCAGATTGACAATAGACACTCAATATCAAATACTTTAATTTTTCAATGTATTGTATGATGTATTTCTCTTTTTGCTTCTTATTCTTCAACTTGGAATTGCTCCTCTATATGTAGCTTTGTAGAAACTAGCCGTTGGAATACTTAAACAAAGCAATCTTGACTTTCTGATGTATGAAGCTCAAACTAGAAATATTTCTCTAATTTTTATATTGCACTAAACTAGATTAATTGTGTATCGGAAATAATTTAAAATAACATAGAGAAATTATATTTGAGATATTCATTAATAATAATTTGAATAATTTTCATTATAAAAAAATTTGAATGTTAAAACATAATATGATATAAAATCAATTAATCACATTTAAATACTCCATAATAATTTGAATAATTTTTATTATGAACAAATTTGAACGTTAAAGCACAATATGATATAAAATCAATTAATCACATCAATAACATAAAAGTAAATAGTAAGAAAACTTATCTCTTCATGGACCATGTGTCTGTTGCTTCTTTAATAATAATCTTAACTGCACAATGTATATAAATCATCAAATATAGATGTATACTTGAGTTTTGTTATCATCAAAACTTTACTATGTGATTTGATTATCTAAAGGTCTAAAGGGACTTTGGATCGTCTAATATTTAACACACCTTTATTGGGTGTGTAAAATACAAAAGTGGCCATAATCTCTATATTACTTTCTCGCTTGAATTTCTCCACAACCATCCAGTTGTCATTGTCACCTGTTTTATTGCTACCAACAATAGCTTTCACCATCCAATGTCAGTGGTGTTCTTTCAATTGAATCAGGTTTGGTTTCAATATTTTTGTTCTCTTCTTTGTCATGTTTGATATGCTCTAGAGAGCTTGATCCATGATTTTTTTGAAAAGATAGAATTAGGAAATTTATTTGGAATTGTGAAATTTTTAAAATTCTGGAATGTATTTCTAAATCTTGAATTATATTTTAGATCGTATGGTCAAAATTTTATTTTTCATAAATGTAATATAATTTTGGATTGTACTATCTGTCAATAATACAATGGTAAATGCATTTAGTAATCTAACTAAATTAGGATGTGTCTAAAAGAATATATGTAATAACTTGTGAGGACTCATTAAACCCACTCTAGTGAATATACATGTCCCACTCCAGTAACATCATTAATTGTTGCATTTCAGTTTTTGGTCTTCTTTATGATCTCCTATATGTGTTAGAGAAAAATTAATTAGATCCTATTTATTTTTTTATTAAGAGAACAAAATGTTTCACCAATATGCAAGCTTCCTTTTAAGCATCAAATCATGAGAGAAGAATGTGTTTCGTTTGTTTGTTAGATGATATAAAACCTTGTTTTCTTTTTTGTTTGTCTTATAAGTGGAAGTATTAATTAGACAATATAAACACAATTATTAAGCTAACATTCATCTCGAATATTCTATATATTTTTATGTGTTTGCAAAGAATGTCTTCGTCTCACGAAAAGATCTCAAAGCTCATGTCAACATCGAAGATCTCTTAAATGACTCAACTAAAGTTATTATACACCAACAAGCAATTTGACACACTAATTTGGGAGGACTATTTGCTAAGTAGGGTCTTTGACCTAGGTCCAACTAGTCATGCCAATATTGAGGACATTGCTTGAAGAAAAGACAAACATTTAATGTTGTTGGAAGCACATTTAATGTATCTATCTATTTAACCATGCACAGATGCAAGATGAAGAAGACATTTATGAAGATCTTAATGACCATAAAAGAATTTGGGCCTTATATACCCTAACTTTTTGAACTTGAAACAACTCGATGTCTTGTGAACCTTTATCTTTCTTTTGTCTATACAAGCTTTCTTTTCTCCTAGCAAGAAACCTTCTATTTCCTTGTCCTTTACATTTAAGCAACTGCTTAAACTGTTTGAAGATTAGCTATATTTCTTCATAGGTTGAGTTATTTGACTCAACCTCATATAACTCAGTATTCTTTCTTAAAGCTTTTAAAGGTTTAGGCTTCTTTTGTTTGATGGCATAACCTTGACTTTTGCCTTAAGCTCTTAATTTGATGAAGTGGAAACTTCTTTTTGGCTTCTATCTTGAAGATGAAACTCATACACTCTTAAGATTCCAATGAAATCTTAAGATCTTAGGTCTCTGTAATAATTGTCGTCTTGAGCTCCTAGATCTTTGGCATGCTATCTAGCTTTATGTTAAGATAGGTGGAAGCCTCCAATCCTAATGCATATAATCCTTTATATAAATTATGATTTACGACGTCTGCGCTCGAGCCAACTAAAGTAGCGTCAGACGCAATTGGATTTTGTTGCATTCTTGGCCCAATTGTAGATACTGATTCCGACTCCGGAAAGTAGCACCTAACCCAGTTGCACCCGACTCAACTTTGTTGAGCCTGACTCAATTGTCAGCATCAACATTCCAACTTTATCCTTATTTGTTCCTCAGTGATTCCAATCTTGCTCTTCTTGACCCAAATGTCTTTTGTTAATTTATTTGACAAAATTAATGAGATTTAAAGTAAAATTTGATTAAAAACTCAAGTAACCAATTAGTTATAATAAGAAACAAATTATTTTTTTAAAAAGATATAAAAATGTGAGATCTAGCAGGTTTCAAGCTTAGAAAGAATTGATTTCATTGTGAAAATAAGCCAAAAAAATATCATAAAAAAAATTACTGTTATCAAACTCTCTCAAACTTAGAACCTTGTCTGTTCTCAAGTAAAGGTAACTTGTCACAAATAGACAAATACTTAGCAATGATATATCAACTCAAAAGTAATTTAACACAATCACTTAAGATGTTAATCATGTATGCTCTCCAATAAAGCTTAAAAGATAATAATTGTTTCCTAGTCAAGATTCGGCTATGGTGCTCTCAGTGGAAATGTAACAAAGAAAATACATGTACCATTTTCAATATAAACTAACAATCATGACAAAATCTTCATATGGACAACTAAAGCGACCATTCCTCACTAGATAAGTGTTTCACTCAAGTACACTGGTCTCATGAAATATGATTTTTCTCTCATCTACCACTAATTTCACACAATTTAACTTTGCTTTTCATTTCAAGAATCAAAAGGACCTTATTGGGTTGTAATGTGGCTGGGCTAAGAAGAGAATTGATTTTTCTAGATAATCAAGCAAAGAGAGTAATTAAATTAACTTATCAATTCAACACATTTTACCCTCTTTTATATATAATCCAAATTTGAACCAAATTCAACTTTTTCCCCTGTATTACTTTATTTTTGGAAACAAAATTTTCTTTTATTTTTCCTTTTATTTTTTCTTTTTCCTTTTTTTTTTATATTTTTACAACTTGACCCAACCTTTTTGAAATACTCTTTATACTCCCCATGTAATACTTTTAATTTTCCAACTTAACCCTCAACCCTTTTGAAATGCTTTTTTATACTCCCGATATAATATTTTTAATTTCCGCCACACTAAAGATCATAATCTCCTTGCTCTCTCAGCTTATAGTGAGGCAGTCAATTTAGAACATTTAAGGATTAAAGGTTCAAGGATGAAGAAAAAATTCTTTCAAAGCCCAAATGGGTGAACAAAGATTTTATTAATGAAAAATAAGGTTGGCTATTTGGCTTAAACTATAATGAAATAAAAACAAAAATAGCCTTGATCACATGTAAACATGCAAATAAAATAATTAGCATAGAAACTCAAACAAAGTCAATTATGAATCAAAAGTGATACTAGACAATGAATTTAAACTCTAAAACTCAAAATCTCCCTTGAGTATTGTTGGTACCAAAAGTTGTTATAAGTCACAATTATTAATTAAAAATAAAATATATGAATGCACTTTCAATCTAAAAAACACAAGAGCAACCACCAACTTAAAATCAACAGAAAAACACAGTTAATTCACATTGTAGAGAGCAACACTACAAATTATCATCACTAAGAAATTATCATCAATGTTATGTAAAACTCATTCCAAGTCATACAATCAAATGCATCATATATGTCACATTAGCCAAGTTACACAATTTATCATAAAAAAATAAAATCTGAAAAATTAAAAAAATGGAATTAAAAAAAAACAAAAAATAAAAACTGGAATTTAAATAACAAAGACTAAAACATAAAAACTAAAAG
>Ga0123340_1004029_pt1 | contig 13857 bp, 8 predicted proteins | sample SirMexnodulemix_FD_89961 | JGI IMG/M metagenome (GOLD analysis project Ga0123340, IMG submission 89961) | Root nodule microbial communities of legume samples collected from Mexico - Siratro Mexico nodule mix | ecosystem: Host-associated > Plants > Roots > Nodule | place: Mexico: Nepantla... | reverse complement strand
GCAAAAGAATTTCGCCTTAGTATAGTGGGCTAAGAAATGTGTATAAAAAACAAAACAATGAAAAAAAAAAAAAAATATTGAATATAAACTAAATAAAATGGAAAAAAAAAAAAAACAAAATACAGTGAAATTTAAATGAAAGAGAAATGTAATAAAGTTTAGGGTTAACTCTTAGTAACAGTTTGTTTAGAGTCATTAACTTGATGGATGAATTGATCAGAGTGGATCAATAAGATAGAGTATTGTAGAACATTTTTTGGTTTCACCATTTAGACATAGTTTTAGTCTTTATTTACATAATTTTGTTTCTTCTTCAATAAGGACCTTCCTTCAACTTGTATTAACTTCTTTGAGAACCTATGATTTTTCTCATTTAGAACTTGATCTTTTAAAATGGAGTTTCATCTAGAAACTTTTAAGCATAGTTAGTTGGCTAGTTTTGCATTTATTTTCAATAGTGATGTGTTTTAGTAAACATTTCTCTCTTCTATAAAGTAATTTTTCTCTAAAGGACTTGAAATGTACATGACTTTTTCTTGAAAGAAAGACCTCAATCAATGTATCAATTCTTAAACAATTTTTCTTAACATTTAATTTTGTATAACCCTAAAAATGTTCACCCATCATTTTAATATCTTATTTTTTAAACTCCAAACATCTACAATAACATTAACCTTTTTTCTTAAAAAGTCTTAGAAAGACAAGAGGAACTTCAACATGTTCTTTCATGTTTATAATTACAAAATTAATAAGATATGTTTGTTGATTGCAATGTCATCCTAGTGAGTTTGACGTCAAGGTCTTCAATTTTTTTATGTACAAAAAGGAGTATAAAGTTAATGTTTACACCCAAGATCTAACAACGACTTTTACATTGGCAAGCTACCAATAGTAACTAGCACGATAAGGCTACCAAGAATTCTACTATCTACTTCAAGTTTAATTATTTTAAGCAATACTTAACGTGATTTATATACCATTTACACAATGTACAAATTTTACACCAATAAATATTTAAATTTACATGTTTCCTATATAAAATAAAAAGGCATTATTATATTATCATTAATGTCTTTATACACCAATATCTAACTTAAATACTTAATAAATAATTCCTGAAACTGATTAAATAATTAAAACTGAAAATATTTTAATAAAAATATTAATACATCAACTATAAATTTCTAACGTTTAGTAAAAAGCTATTATTGGTAAATTTTATTATGGTTTCATTAATTAATGTCATTGAAACATAGCTAATTAGATTCAACTTATAATTATATTCTACCTCCTTTGATAAAATTGATTCTAAAATTCATTTATCATAAATTTATGTAATTAATAATTTTCAATGTATATTATCTTAAAAAGCAAATAAATAGAATATGTTATAGACTGAAACGTTATAAATGTGTGGGTCAGTATGAGTTATTGTGTGTGGTTTGCAAGTCAAACTTGGACATCAAACTTTGGACCACTAATTCATTGCACATGTTCTACTCTGTTCCATCCAATAATCTTTACCATAATTTTAGAATATTCCTCTTTTATAGGATGGGGTTCTTTATATTTTTTCTCAAAATATTATATTTTACTAAGATGGAAAGAGTGAAATCTTTGAGAATTCAAGATCTTCTCAGATATGGACACCAATTTATTTAAAAGATGAATTATCATTTCTGTTATATCTCAAATAAGGGATTTATGCTGGTATGTCTAATAGTTTTAGATTAGTTAAAAATTAAGATCATAAAATATTTAAATATATATTTTTTTCCTTATATATAAAATATTTAAATGTATATTTTTTTCCTTAAATATTTTATGCACCTTTTATGAATGGGAATAATTAATATTTTATTGAACTTTCTTTATAATACAAATTATAAATCTTAATTTAGAGACTCCCATTACTGTTTTTCCAGTGTATTCTATATACCATCCTAATTAGTACAAAAACATATCATTATCTTAAATAAGTCCCCTTTTATTATATTTATTGGCACTAGATTTTATCTCTGATATAAGCATAAATTCCATCTCATAGATTAAGATGGGTCAATTCAGTGAAGGAGATGAGTTATATTAAATGGAAATCACAAATATTTTACTCATAATAAAAATTACGCCTAATTTTTTGTATTTGTGTATTTGTTTTTTGATTGCATATGTTTCTAATTTGAGTTTATTACAATTTAATTTTTTACTATAAATATAAATATAATTAATTTGTTTAAATTGTTTCTTTCTTATAACTTTAACTATGATATAATTTTGAAATTATATATAGTATTATTATAAATTACAATTATATATAAAAAATATTTACCATGCACAATACACAAACTAAAATGAAAAAAAAATTTATAATATTTTCATCATTGTCTTTATATTTCCAAAATCAATATTGTGATAAAAAAATTATTTTACTTTCTCTATTCAAAAGAACTATGTTTTAGCTTTTAATGAAATTAACTAATCTTCTCAAATTTTAAATGTAATGAAATTATTTTATTTTTAATTTGTATTTAAATAAATTACGTTAATTTTATTTGTTCATAATAAATAAAAGTAACGCATTTTTAGTGTGATTATTTAAATAAAACTATTTTAAAATTAACGCATTTTTGTTGTTAATAATCTTAATAAACCATTTCTTCAACACCTCTAAGAAAACAAATATAGAGCACTCTAGCTTCAACCAAACTAAAATGGAAAGAGTGAAATCTTAGCTGAAACTCAACCAATGATCCAACCTAAACCCAAACAAAAATAAAGAAATAACTGTAGACTTCAATTAAAAATAATTCAAATTCCTAAATTTTACTTAAAAACTCATCACCAATTTTGTTCCTATCTATATAATTCTTATTAACTTCATCTTCAACAAAATCAGAACAAAACAACCCCACCAGAATCAATCAACAAACTCATTCACATAAGTGACAATGTAAAGAAAAAAAAATACTGAAAATTGCATGCAACAAAATCCATAATTCAGTAAATTTACTTAAATTCAACTAATTAGTTTGCAATTAAACAGAGAATTAGAATAACATAAGAAAGTTGATCACATCATCTCCATGAAGAACATAAGCATTGCACATAACACAAATTCCTTAGATTTACAAAAGGAAAGCCCACAAGCCCACAGGCCCAAAACCCAAAGCCCTCAGCCTCCGAATCCGTAGAGAGTCCTTCCCTGCCTCTTCAGGGCATAGACGACATCCATGGCGGTCACAGTCTTTCTCCTAGCGTGCTCCGTGTACGTCACCGCATCACGAATCACGTTCTCCAGAAAAATCTTGAGAACCCCGCGAGTCTCTTCGTAGATCAACCCACTGATTCTCTTCACGCCACCTCTTCTCGCCAACCTCCGAATCGCGGGCTTCGTGATGCCCTGGATGTTGTCGCGGAGCACCTTACGATGCCTCTTAGCGCCTCCCTTTCCCAAACCCTTGCCTCCCTTTCCACGACCCGACATTGTTCAATTGAAGTTGGGATTTTCTGTAGAAGTGAGAAATTAGGGATTTGGCTTGATGGGAACCGTGGAAGAGGGAACGTGGTATTTATTTGGAGCGGGAAGAGTGCGGGTATGAATCGCGAGGTGTTTTCTTACATCGTGACCGTTCGTGTTTTATTAATCAACGGCTTGTATTTGCGATCCGTGGCAAGGTGTAGTACTCATTGTGGACAGTTGATGCTAATCATTGGACGGTTGGATTGGCTTGTAGAAAGACTCTATGGATCGCAAGCTGCTTTACCATCTTTTTAGTAGTGTAGTTCATACAAAACAAATAGACAAAATTATGGGAATACATGTTGAGATTAAATTCTTATTTAAATATATTTTCTTCCCTCCACTGTTAAATTTTGAATTTTTAAAAAAAATATCTATCTAGAATTTAATATTATTATTTTCTTTTTAATAAAATAAGTTATTTCGACTTTAACTCCTATAAAATATTTTTTTTTATTATGAGTTTTTCTCCTTGTAAAGTTAGAGTATATTTTAATGATGAATTTTCAATAAAATTTTAAGCATAAGCATAAAATTTATTATTTATAAGATTTTGTAATAGAATGAAAAAAATATTTCTACTATGTAGAATAAATTTTATAAGAACTATTAAATTTTTAAGGCATAGTTTCCTTCAACGCACGGATTTAAGTGGTGAATGAAGAAGATAAACCTAGTCATATCTAAATTATTGAAATATGTGCATAGTCTTAAACTAAACAATCAAATAGTAAACTAAGTTATACTCTTAGTTATTTCAAATCAACCATCTAAATTTGATAATTCCTTATTTATAAAATTTAATAGCTTAAAGCTTAACAATACTTTTAACTAATATATGTAGATAAGATTGTATTTACAATGATCATTTGAACGAGATTACAAAAGTTAAGCAAATCTTTGACACCCAATTCAAAATAAACATTTTTTTTCTTAAATCTTGAAGTGACCCAATCCAAAATAGGAAATCATACTAAGTGAAACTAAATATGTATTAAAATTATTGAATCATATAAGCCTATGTAGGCCAACAACCATCTTTACAAACACATAAAGAATAATTATAATGCTTGTTTTAATTCCAAAATATACAATAGATACTAGTTCTATTTTACTAACACAATATTTGACTTAAATCTCATTATTAACACCTTAAGTCAATTAAATCTCATTATTAGAAATATTAAAAATAATATACAACAATAGTTTTATGTTGTATGGATATGTTACGAAGGATAGTGATCACTTACAGGTTTGTTATTTCCACTCTTTGTTTCATATTTATACTTTGTCATTTAACTTCATGTATAAATTCTCTTTTTATTTCACAATTATACATTGTCAATCTACTCTTTGTTTTACATTTATACATTATCATTTAATTTCATGTATAAACTCTCTCTTTGTTTCACCATTATACATTGTTATTTAACTTCAGTTATATATTGTTATTTAATTTCAGTGTGTATATATAAGTGTGTATATATAACTCATCTGTATATTATTTACTTAAGAATCTCATATTCATTCATTCTAAAATGATATCATAGAGCTCTCATTAAATATCTCCAATATAAAGAATAAAATCAACTTATTGTACTATCTTGCATAACCAAATCAATCTTAACAAAGATGATAAGTTTTGAAACAATTTCACAGATTTTGACATCGCTTATCCACACACATGTCTCACACACCAAAACAAAAATAAGGAAACTCAAAAATTAACTTAAAAGCATCAATATCGACATAAGATTACGTTGAAAACATTCTGGATGAACTATAAAAAAATATGATTCATTTGTTACGACAATTCTTACTTACACATTGAAGAGGATGGCTCTCGATCCCTTCAATCCCCTATTTTAATTGCACCCTCGGTATATTTTAAAATTCCAATTCGTTTTCTTTCTTTCAACATATATAGAATAGAGAAAATATAATTTTGGATTACGCATTATAGAATTTTGTTTTCTTCCAAAAATGTCTTATCCAGAATTTTGTAAATAGTGCTTACTTTACATAATTATGGAATGCGTATCCCAAAATGTTTGTTATTATTTTAGAATGGTCATTCTAGAAAACATTTGACCATATTATAGATGAAATACTCTCAAAGGTGTTTGATATTATTTTAATATATTTTTTTGTTTAGAATGCCTAATTAAATTTTATGTAAATGATGTTTATTTAGTATCATTATTAAATTTACATTCAAGAATGTCTTTCACCATTATTTCGGAACACCGCTAACCCAATTAGTTATTATCCATAACGTGAAATTTGGATAGCATTTCCAAAATATGTGGAGAATTTCAAAATGATATTTTTCTCTACTAAATATACTTCAGAAGTGCGTAGAGAAATGTATGAGGGTGTGGGAGAAAAGCCTAAAATTTGACAGCCATTATTGGAAGAGTCCATATAACGGGATACCTATTTGTAAGAATAACGGTAGGTGGGAAATAACATATTTGTTATTTCTTAAAGGAAAAATATATGTTTTTAGTCTTTTTCTTTTCAATTTTTTCATCTTTGTATGCATGCATTAAAAAACCTTATTTAACTAATTAAAGTATCTTATAAACTCAAATATTTAGCAAAAATGATTGTATAATTACTCAAACATAGAAAAACAAGATATGATGACACGATTTTTTGTTGTGTAACTTCATTTATTTCATAGATTAAAATATATAAATAATTATTAGTTAAATTTGTAAGTTTTTAATAAAGTATTTTATAAAAAATTAAAAACAAATAACGCGGTTAGGGTTTCCTGTCCATTGAGAGAAGGGGAGTTTTTTTTTTAAAGTATAAAGAATTGAAATGGAAAAATAACATAAAGTTATAAACTACTAGTGTCTAAAAATGTTTATGTACTATAATTTTATTTCATTAATTGAAAAATTGGACCAACAAACACAGCCTCAGGGAGTGCAAAGCAGCAAAATGGGCTCCATGAGCAGCAAGATCAGAAAATAAACCTTATTACCGTAGATTTTTTCTTCTCCTTACCTAAAATCTCCAAATGCTTTTTGTCAATGCATATAAGAAAAAAAAAACTATACATCAATATTTTACATTTTGTAGATGGTTAGTATCTGCTTTACACTTCACAAACCTGATAGTTAGAACACGTAACCATCTCTGCCATTCTTCGGCTATCTCCTTTGGTATACAACAAATTGAACTGTACAGGACACCGTAATTTCCAGCACTCTCACACAACTGTTAAAAGAGTTTGAAATACATCTCATCAGCAATTTACAAATTAACAAGAGTCCAGCTTTTACTATAACAAAATTAGAATACAAAAAATATTTTTAACATTCAAAAGAATACTCTGTAGAACATATACACTGAGGGAGGATTTGTTTATCATAAATGAGCAGAATAAATCTTTAACCATGTAGGTTTATATAGATGATACAAATTAAATGTAACGTAAAACGCCGCATTTGCTTATGGTTTAATCATGACGATTTATGGTAAATCCAATATTTGTTTCTCAAATAATAAAACACTAATTACTTGATATCCTCCCTACATTCTTTTTCGTTTTCAAGACTGACAAGACTACACAGGATGATACCAGTGTCCACAAAAGCAACACTAGTATGCCAGGAAAAAGTTCTAAATATGTCTGAATGTTGAAAAGCAAATATACGTATATTTATACTCACCAGGATCGTCAAAATTTACTCTTTCTCCAGTAGAGAATAGGCAGTAGAAAAGAGCAGCAAGAAAATAAAGGAGCGATGTAAGCAACAGAAATCCTGGGAAGGAACCGACTAGCTCAACAAAAAACCCAGCTCCGACTGTTCCAATTATAGCAGCCAATGTTCCAGCAGTATTTGATATTCCTACAACAAGGAATCAAGAGGTCTTCATTATAAGAAATCTTATTGTAAAGCACACAGACACGTATTTTTCCAGCTCTTAACAGATTTTGCACATATTTCACCCTATTTTGCACATATATGTTAAAAGATCACTAACTAGCATTAAAATTCCTTTGAATGTTAAAAGTCAAAGTCCAATCTTTCCAATACCAGGTCTTGTATCCATCCAAGCTACATGAAACTTTCATGAAGTACAATAGCAGGTGCTTTATACATCTACACCACAGCTTGGCCAATTATAGTTCAATAGGTTAAATAAATAGCACACGAAAATTTCATCAATTACTTCCCTTACTAGTTAAATAATACCTTTTACAACACATCACTTGTAAAGATAACATAATACAGGCTCCAAACGATTTCAAATGTATTTACTGGTAAAAATGTGCTCTAATCTTATTAAATGTACCGAAACATAGATTTACCACAAGATGAAAGCATACCATGCAAAACACCAGAGTACTGTGGTGCAATCTCCTGTGATGACAAAGGAAAAGAACATTATATTAGAGAAGAGGACTTCTAACCAAAAAAAAAAAAAAAGGTTTTTAAATGACTGAAAATAGAAACCTGAAGGTTCACAAGAAAGCCAGAGTGGCTGAAAGATTTCAGACCAAAAGCAAGAGTAAGCCAAGCAGAACCAACTGAGGGGCTTTTTGCTGTTGCTAAGCCAATGAGGCAGAGTCCAGGACCAACAAAACCAATGGACTGCAGTGAATGTGCAGAAAAGGCATTACCATGTAAACTAATACATAGTGAGAACAACCAAATTCAAACTACGATATGAGTAAGAAAATTAAGATAACTACAATACGAAGACAATCAAAGCTTTTTCCCACTAATGGGGTCAACTACATAAATCAAATGACACCATTGGGCACTATCCAAAACCAAAGACTTAAAAATAACATGACCATGACTTTGAAATACATGATACATTGAGAAGTGCTTTGATAGGACCCAGCAAGAGGAAAGAGCAGAAAACTATGAAATTCAGATGAAAACTGAAACAACAGAGGATAATTCCCCTTTTCTCTATCCACTCATCAATTGGCACCTGTCCATTATGTTCTGCCTCCAACAGCAGGGACAAACTGGTACTTAACTGCATAGTTCTCAGATCTTACGCTTTAAAAGATGCAAAAAAAAAAAAAAAAAGAAAAAAAAATTGACAGGTTGGAAAAGAATAAATGTATTGGAAGAAGATAGGGTCAGCCTGGAATGATTTATGCATAATGTCCAAATAATCATTAACTGTGGTTGGCCTATCTCAAATTCTCCCAAATATCCAGGAGCAGTTTGTAAATAAGTCATGACATTAATACAATAGGGAAATATAGTTTTGAACTAAATTAGAAATAGAAATTTGTTACCGATAATTCACAATTCATCTGCAATCTACAACAAGGAATAAATTTAAAGTCTACCGTTGTAGAAATGTAATATGTCCTCTATGTCTCTCCTCTCTTTATAATATATGCAATGCAACGTACCTGCATAATCTTCCTAGTCAAAGTGACACTCGTACCACTTTGTATCATCATATCCGACCACAAACCAGCAAGGTAATTCATGATAGCCATCACAGCCCATGGAACTGCACTAAACCATGCTGCCTGTCTGAGATCCACACGGTACACCTACAATGTAGAACCATTTATACATGAGTGTTGATTTCTAAATATTTTTATCATTTGACAATCACAAAACTAAATATGATCAAACTTACTGAGCTGAAGTATATGGGCATCCAGGAAAGAACAATAAAAAACCCCTGTGAATAAGAAAAAAACATTTAAAAGGGGAAAACCATAAGAATTTGAACGAATGATAACAACAATGCTGCATGATGTGGGCTCCTGAGCCACATGATGTTGCTTGGCTGAGAACTGAAGGTGAGGATTACCACATGCAAATTGCAACAAGATATGTGATTCGAATTGCAACATAATAAATGACAATTTGCTATCAAACATGACAATTATCAACTCCAATTAAGAGCACAACTAACGATTAAACAAATGCAGGAGTATGAAGCATTACCCAACTGTGCATCGCATTTGCAATGATCAGAGACCACGTTGGCAGCTTTGAAAGCAAGCGCCTGAAAGGAGGGATCACTTTAACTTTCTTGGACTTAGCTGTCTCCACTGGAAAAGACTTTTGCCTTCTATTCAATATATACTCCAGCTCATATTTTGATATTTGAGGACTCCGATCAGGAGTGCTAGACGTTGCAGACAACCACACCAACACCCAAAGAAATCCAGACAGTCCAAAAATCACCAAGGGACCAAATATACCACCTTGTGACATGAGAATGGGAGAAAGAGTGAGCCCTATTGCACATCCAAGCTGAAACCCAGCCATCGAGATTCCTACAGCCCTTGATCGTTCCGTTTGTGGAAACCATCTTAAACAAAGAACCAAAACCAATCATTATAAATATCAAGTCTTTCTCGCTCCAGCAACTTCATAGTTCATACAATCATGACAAAGTGACAAGTAAAACCCATCTCATGTCATGATAAAAGATAAAAACTTGTAAGTCATAACATAAACTTAGTATTTTGTAACATTGTAACTACCATCGCAAAACGAAAATTGTGCAGAGCAAAGCATAAAACAAGGAGTCTGTATTTGGTTTCAGTTTCACAGTGCCGTAGTCAAACTCATGTTTGGTGCGTTGAATTAAGCAATTTATACTGATCCTTACTACAAACATGCTTTTTGAGATAAAAAAAAAAAACAAAGAACTTTCCAAAATTTAATCACTTCCCTTCAGACACAATCTTAACCAAAATCAAGTCTGTAAAGAGTCACCTTACCTGGCAACCATGTTATTCATGGAAGGAAGAGCGACTCCTTCAGCAACGCCAAGCATAGCACGAACGACAAGGAGAGCCAAGAGGGAGGTCTGAGCAGCCCAAGGCGTAAGAAAAGTAGCAAGTGACCACAAGGCCACTCCCCAAGCCATCACCACTTTGCCACCGTAGTGATCCACCAACATCCCTCCAGCTATAGGAGAAGCCAAATACCCCCACAGAAAAGACGACTACATCACCACAAACCAACCCCGCAATAAAATCAGAATAAATAACACATGCACTTGCAGCGTAAAGTGTTACTCTGCAAACAAATCACACAAACTCATAAATAGTAAGTCTCTCGATTTTAATTAAAAAAAAAACCTACTTTAAAAGTGATACCAAGAATCATTTCTCAGTTTGCATGTCCATAAAACTTATAAAATCAACAACCAAAAAAAGAAATACATCAGAGTCAATTCTTCAAACAGTTGGCATGCACAACCTGAACGATTCCGGCGAAGGCGCGGCTCCACCCGTTGGCAAGGGACAAGGGCACGATGGCCACGGACATGACGACGCGATCGGCGTTGCAGAGGGCGAGGGCGAGGGCCAGCATGGACACCACTTTGACTCTTTCAGAAGTGATGAACTCTAAGAAACTCGGCTGTGGCTGTTGGCTCTCCTCCGAGCTCGCGTTGAAGTGAGCGTCGTTGGAGGAAACGCGAAGGCGTGGAAGGGCACGGAGAGAGAGTGAAACGCTGGCCAAGTTGAATTCCGTTTTCTTGAAGTGGGGTTTGGGAGAGTGGAGCGCCGCCACTCTGGGGCGGTGCGTTTGGGGCAGCGAGAAGGGTTTGGTGGCGGGAATGATGGCGGAGGACAGCGCAGCCATGGCCGCGGACGGTGGAAGATTGCGGTGGGTAACAGAATTGGGTTGGTCGGTGAGGTGGTTCACAATTACGCAAATGGCCTTCTTTGATATTGTTTTAGTGTGAGTTTAAAGAATATTCAACCACCGCTCGATTCATTGAATTATAATTAAGGACATTAGGATTGATTAATTACTCGTTTACCTTAAGAGGGTACAATCGTCCACGTCATAATCCTTACCTTAAGTATTTATCCTTTCTAGTTATATCAAATATACTATTCTTCATCAGAAATGACACCATTACGTGTCGACACACCACTCCTGCATCATTTAAGTGGCATTTTAATGAGATGACATTGCGTATTATAACACAAAATTATGCAATCATTAATCCACGGCAAAAGGGTAAAAAAGTAATTAGGTTAGGAATTTGAGTGTTGAAAGGGTTTAGGCATACGAAAAATGATAAGAAGCTCTTGTTGCCACATTTTGGGGCTGGAATTCATTTTTTCACATCATTCTCTTTCTATTATAATCTCATTCTCTCTACGCTTTTAACTTATTGTTCTCTTCCATTCTCTTTGACTCTATTGTCCTTCAATTATTTTCATATATTAAATGGGTTTAGGTTTATAAGAAAAAATAAAAAGACAATGAAATCACATATATAAGAAGAGAAGTTGAGTGGTTGTCAAGGTTATTTTGTTACTATTGAGGTATTGAAGTGTTGGGGTTGAATAAGTTTCACCATCACCCTTTGTCTCAATAATAAACTCTTCATTATTGGTCTCTTTTTTATGTAATCTCATTCTTTCTATGCTTTCTCTGATAATTGTTCTCTTTCACTTTTTCAGCATTGTCATCTCGTTATTTTTATACTCTCATCTTACTTTCTTTCTTTATTAATCAATCGTTCTTTTATATTGTCTCACATGTCTATAAATTGTTTCTAGTAATGGTGGTTGTGGTTAGTTACTATTGTTGGAATCATGAAATCTCTAATATTTTTTATAAAAGAAATATACATTTTTTGTTTTTTATTTAAGTTTCATCTTTTACAATGTATGTATTACATGATAGTATCCTATCCAACAAAACCTTGAGATAGGCATATGATGTTGGGTTTTTGTATAAGTTTTTATCAATGTATTGCTTCATGCTTCATCTATTTCTAGTTGCTAGATGCTTATTACCTTTTTTAAAATTATTGCAATCGAACTCCTTAAATGGTTTAGTCATGCTAGACGATCCAAGGCATTAGAGCATCTCATGATCTAGTATTGATTTTGACGATAATAAACATTCCAAGTACTTATTTTGTTGAATTTGGTTTATGCATAGAAATTCTGCAATTTTAGGTATTACACGATCAAAGCAGGGTTAGATGGTTAACGTTGGATGAGACAGTCAACGTTGCATCAAACGATTAAAGTTGCACTAGATGGCCAAAACTGGACTAGAAGGTCAATGCTACATTAGACAGTCAACGATTTATTAAACAATCAATGTCTCATTAGAAGGTCAAAGCTATATTAGACTGTCAACTCTACATTCGATGGTCTAATCTTCTCTTTCGAGTTAAACGGTCCAGTCACTACATTCAACTGGATAACATGTTTCTGAGTTCATTTTAATTCGTTTAATCTTGCTTAAGATTTAATTAATTAGTTTTGAAACTAAATCAAGGTACTAACAAGTTTTTCTAAGAATTAAAATCAACGCGGGAGAACAACGTTTTCAAAATATGTGTTATTGAATTGGTTTATTTTCTGAGTGATTCTAAGTATAACTCTGATTAATTAGATACCAAAATTAAATATTTTATCTGCTCTAATCAATGATTAATTATGCATATGGATTTAGAAACAATTTGAATCAATTCTCATGCTCATTCTTTAAATCCAAGGCAATACATTATATAACTAAATTATTTTGTGAATATATTTTGTTGTATACATCTTATTTATAATATCATAAATTTATAATATTATGTTAATTTATGTCTATATATTTTTAATGTTGTAGAAATTATAATTATAGATGATTAAATGAATATTCATAAAAGACTTGCCCAAAATTAAGATACGAAACTTACTCATGAAAGGAAGAAATATGTTAAGAGGTGGTGATGCGATTGTAAAGATGCAAGTAAATATAAAATTTGTAAACTTTTCAAATAGAAGAGAAAATTTGGCCGATATTGACTCTTTAAATGATAGAGGTAAAGTGGATGAAAAAACATGGTGGATTATTTAGGAAGCTCATGTACCAAAACTTCAGAAAATAACTCTTAAGCTACTTGGACAACTATGTTCTTCTTATTATTGTAAAAGAAATTATAGTACCTAATCTTTCAAACATTCTTAGAAAAGAAATAAGATGACACCTAAAAGGGCGGAGGATCTAGTATTTGTCCATAATAATCTTTGTTTTCTCTGGAAAAACTCCTCAAACTATAAAAAAGAGAAAACTAAATTATGAGATGTTGCAGGAGATGACTTTTCATTAGATAACAATGAAATTCTTGAGATTACTAACTTATCTCTTGATGAATTAGACTTGGAAGTTGTATTTTTCAATGAGGATGAACAAATGTAAAAGTCAAAACATTATGATTTATATAAGTTTATCTTTAGTTAAATGTTTTTTTATAAATGTTTCTTTTATTCTTTTATATATATATATATATATATATATATATATATATATATATATATATATATATATATATATATATATATATTTTTTTTTTTT
>Ga0123340_1004028_pt1 | contig 13858 bp, 9 predicted proteins | sample SirMexnodulemix_FD_89961 | JGI IMG/M metagenome (GOLD analysis project Ga0123340, IMG submission 89961) | Root nodule microbial communities of legume samples collected from Mexico - Siratro Mexico nodule mix | ecosystem: Host-associated > Plants > Roots > Nodule | place: Mexico: Nepantla... | reverse complement strand
TTTATTATATATTGCTCAACTTTCTCATTCCTACCCAACGTGGGACTTCGACTCACACTTGAATACCTAACAAATTGATGTAGAAAAGAAAAATTATTGAAGGGACAAAGCAAGTTGACACAAAAATTGAAAGAGAAGATTTTAATTTTTTCATGAAGGAGATATATGTATATGTTACTAAGCTAAAATTAGGTGCATGAAGTTAGTTTTTAACAAAATAAGAGGATTATGCAAAAATGGTTATGCAGCATATCTTTGACAGTATTTTGATGAGTTGGCTATGCAGTCATATATTTGTTCACGTTACTCTAACAAGCATTGATTATGCAAAATGTCATACAGTGCATTTTCTTCTCAATGGTGCTGCAGTTGAGATTTATGTTGGGGATACAAGAGATGCTGAGAATATTATTGCTGCATTTCAGGATATAGATGCTCTCACAATCCTCACAAGTGCAATGCCACGAATAAAACCTGGTTTCAAGCAAAAGAGACCAAAGTACTATATACTTTGAAGAGGGTGTATTTCCTGAACAGGTGCTATTACATTTTCTGTGTTATGCTAATGTAATTGGACCATCCAATTTAGTAGTTGCCTACGTCTTTCAGGCTCTTCTAAAACAACTTCACTCCACCCAGGAACTCTTAAAACAAGATAAAAAATTGGAAATAAAAGTGTTTTGGACATGATTTTACATTTTTTTCTGACAACACAGTCAAAATTGTCAAAACATATTTAACAATGTCAAAAGCAGTAAGAAAATGTTTATATTCCTCAATATATTGAATGGACTGAACAAAACTAGGAAGATGTAACATGACAGGAGATGCCAATTCATATAACACCTCAACCTGTGAAACAATGCATTGACACCTTCCAAAACCAGGAGGTTTTTCCACTGATGCCTTCTTCCATACATGCAAAATCACCTGTGTAAATTACTTCCCTTCCCTCACAAAAGCCTGAAGTATGGGAACAAGGGTCTTATTAATGAGCATGATTAGTTCATTTTTCCCCCATTTTTATTCACTTTCCATGTTTTCCTAAGTTTTATATTGAGTCAGGTCTGGCTTACAGGGAACTGATTACAGGGAAGGATGATGAGATTCTCAAAATTGAAACCAAAACCATACCAGAAGAAGCCTGCCTTCTGGTACCCTACTTCAAAATAATTCTACCATTTTTTAATTCTTGCAGAAGTCTCAGACTTTGATCTGTCTACAATAATTATTACAAAATCCTCAAATTGGAGATAATTTTAAATATTAAAATCTGTCTACAATTTTTTAAGAGATAAAAATATAAATTTTAATATTATCAACCAATACAATATATAATTAAAGTAATCATTATAAAAAAAATATAAACCTAATACGTATAGATAATGGTTTATATAAAAGTACTCATACAATAAATACATATTTATTTTAACTTAATAAATAAAAATTAGAAAAATAAAAAGGGTGACGTCATGGTGGGAGATAAGGTAAATGGATAAGAAAATCTTTTATCTAAGGAAACTACAGGTAAAAGGTAACACAAATTAAAGCTCAACGAACACTGCGGCGCGACAACCACCCCAACAGTGTCTGGTCTCCGCAGTGACCGTTCTTGACATTGCCAACGGTCGCATCATCCTTCCCTGTTCTAAAGTTCTAAACTTTTCACCCTTCTTTTCTTCTCTCACCTTCGCAATCATGCAACTGTGACAACTACTCTGATGGGTATGGCAACACGTGTTCCCCTTTTCTGCGCCGCCACCTCCCCCAACCAATGCCATAAATACTGCGGCCTGCCACCATCACTTCCTCTACCGGTTTCTTCTTCCTCATTAAAACTTCGTTCTCTCTCTCTTTCTTCTTCTTCTTCTTTGGGTTTCTTTTCTCTTAGGAAGAAGAGGAACCAGGAGGGTGTGAAGAGAGAATTCGGTGTCGTGGCCATGGCGGAGAGTGCCAAGAGTACTGTGCTTGTCACTGGAGCTGGTGGTCGCACAGGTAAGGTCTTTTTGGTTCGTGCATTGATGGATTTTTCTCTTAATTGTTTTGTTTTTTTGTCTTGACGCGAGAGAATTTGGATTTTGGACAATGGTGTTTCGGGTGTTGCTTTTTCCGTTTTTTGGGTTATGAAAAATGAAGGATGTGGTGTTTAAGGTCTGTCATATGCTTTCATGGGTATTGTTCAAATTCCGTTTTTTTCTTTTTTCCTGCTCAGGAGAGAGAATTTAGACTGGAATGTGAGTTTTGTTGCTTTTGGTGGGTTGAGTATTTTTTACTCAGGGTGAATGTTGCTAACTTATCATTAACTGAGAAAATGCTTATTTTGTTTTATGTTATGGGTGGCGTTATTAGGCATTTGTTTACACTGGCATTTTGAGATAAACTTATTGTATTTTTTTTTTCATTTTCTCCACAAAATTCTATTTTATTTTCCTATGTAAAAATTTTATTCGTTTCACTGTTTATTGCATAAAATTTAAAAATCAGAAAATGAAAATAAAGTGACATTTTTTTAATTAAAAAGGAATAAACATTTTCTCAAACTAAAACTAAACAGTCCCTTGTCTATCCTATAGAAAATTATTCTCAACCTTAAGAGGTAAGGATGCACAGTAACCAATACACTATGATATGGTTTGACTCTTGCTGCTTTTCATTAAATTAAAGATTAGGATACAATGTGGAAAAAACTATATTCCACATGTAAATAGGAAATATAGACAAACTGTACCGTACTCGGCCATCAGCCGGCCGATGGAAATCTATGATACCATGCTAAAATCGGCTATCAAAGGCTTTGTTTTCAAAATAGCAGAGGATAACAGTATTTGGATTTGATTTTGATGCACCATTCTGATTTGAATAGGGATAGTGTATGGAATGTGGTGTGATCTACATATTACATAATATAAAATGTTCTGTTATATCAGTCTCAAGTGATTAAGATTGTTGGCTGATGTTGGCATGTTATCTAAATTATATATGATTCTTTCGGATGTTGTTACTTGTAAGATTACATTTTTATTGACTGGAGACGCTCTGGAGATGTGTAGTTTCAACTTTCTAGTTTGTAACAGAAATCACCCCAACTTATCTAAAAATTGGAGTTTATGACTTATATTTGAGTTTTGACCATACTATAATACTCTGTCTTCAATAGCATAAATACAAGGACAATCGTAAATGGTGGTATTTACATTTTGAAGGGACTTCAAACAAATCTATTTGACCAGAATGTTTTGTCCGATATATGTGTTAATTTGGCAAACATCAAGCATGAGTTGTATGCAAAACATCTTAATCAATCATTTTTCAATGCAAGACTATGTGCATTTGTTGGCAGTAGCCGAAACTGGATAGTCACTGTGGTTTTACCAATAACTGAGAATTGATGTTACTTTTCAGGACAAATAGTTTACAAAAAATTGAAAGAAAGGCCAAACCAGTATGTGGCTAGAGGACTGGTTAGAACAGAAGAAAGCAAACAGAACATTGGTGCTGAAGATGACGTTTTTGTTGGGGATATAAGGGATACCGGAAGTATTATTCCTGCAATTCAAGGTATAGATGCTCTCATAATCCTCACAAGTGCAGTGCCACTGATAAAACCTGGGTTTGATCCAACCAAAGGACAAAGACCAGAGTTCTATTTTGATGATGGTGCATATCCTGAACAGGTACTGTTACAGTTTTTGTCTTAATCTCAATTATTTTTAAATTTTTCTCCTTTTTTATTCATATTTTAGTGATTTGTACCAATTAGGTTGACTGGATTGGGCAGAAAAATCAAATAGATGCTGGTGAGAATCCATGTCTTCTTTCCATTAACCATGGATTGTAATGCAAACTTTTTTTAGGTTTTGTAATAAACTTATACATGCTTGCAATATTGAACTTACAGCTAAGGCTGCTGGAGTGAAGCATATTGTGTTGGTAGGGTCTATGGGTGGAACAGACCTTAGCAATCCTTTGAATAGCTTGGGTAATGGAAATATATTGGTTAGTAATGTTTTCTTCTTTACTTCTGAATTACCTCCTTCCCTCCTTCCATACATTCTGGCCTTGCTTTTATATGATTAGAGCTTGCAATTCATCTTAATGAAAAATGAAGGTTTGGTAAATGTATAGTATTTTTTTACTTCTGTATTGATTGCAGGTTTGGAAAAGGAAGGCAGAGCAATATCTGGCTGATTCTGGCGTCCCATATACAATTATAAGGTACACCAGTTCTTGTCCGTATTAAGACATATGATAGCTAGGTTTCTTCTGTATGAGTGCCTTTTAGTTGGAATAATGTATAAAATTACTGACTGCTTGACCTTGGAATGGTATTTTAAATAAAATGTTGATACCTTTAGTCCCCATAACCTAAATTTCACCAGAAACACTATCAATCAACACTATATCTTGATACCTGGTTATCTGGCAGAACACTTTCAAAATTTTGGTGTTAGTTTTTCTGAGAAAGAAAGAAAATGTTGACATGTTTAATTGTAAACATCAATGTTACCAAATTGTGATCTCGAGCTTTTGTTGACAAGTGTTCAATTTGTACCTTGCATTTGCTTTTAAACAATTCCTAAATATCAAATGATAGAAGTATCTTCTTTCGTAGTATATATTACTTAGAACTAGATATTTTAAAGCAAGGGGTACACATTTGATGTCTGAAAAATAAGTAAAATTTGGAAGGACTAGAAAACAACACAGTTCAATGATTCTTAGGAATCCACCTAAGATTGACAGAGTCAAAGATAGAGGACTCAATTTGAAAGATGAAGTACCTAAGTGACAGCTTACAACCATCACCAAGGCACCTATTTATTTTATACTAGAAGTGGTGCAAACACCATCTCCTAAGAATGAATTATCTTCTCTTTTCTGTATTCTTCTTTATTGACTACACACTTGTCCATCATTGGGAATGAGAAACTATTTTTTCCTGAAGACACGGGACATAATTTCAAGGACTAATTGAAAGAGCACAAGGAAAACGTGTTATACATGCAGCTCTAGAATTCTCCATAATTCTCCCCGGTTGAAAAAACTGGAGTCTTCTTTTCTTCTTCATATGAAGGCAAATATGAGACATTGAACTCTAAAATGGCTATTAGCTCTGGTGTGAGCTGCCTAAACTGGCCTTTTGGAGTTCGTTCTTGTCAAAGATGAATATAAACAAAATCCCCTTGCTTGAAACTTGGCTTCCCAAATTTATCAGCTTTCTTTACTTTTATTTTGTTGAAAAATATTAACTCAGACCTCGTAGTGTAGCCGTTGAATTTATTTCCCTCTCTTTTCAGTATCATTAGTTGGAATAGGAGCCAAGTCTAGCAGGCTAAAAGGATTAGAATAGGTCTGTTTGCGATCTGAAATGGACTTTTACTTTATTTCTTGCTTTGAGATCAATTGCAAGAAATTCTGCCTTTTGAAATTGAAGCCCCGTTGTCAACATTCCACTCATTAGTGATCTTGATAAATTACCCACACTTCGAGTGACTACTTTTGTTTGCCTATGAGTTTGTGGCTCATGGAAGGAACTGAATTGTAGTTTCTTCGATAGTGTTTGCTAAAAATAAATCATAAAATTCACAGCATGTCTGAATTTTTATTGCATTGAGCTTTTGGCAATCCTACCATGAAATCAATATTGGCATCTTGCCATGGTGCAAAAGGAACTAGACGTGGGTACAAAGTATACACTTGTATGGTGATGTGACGAGTAAGACATCACTTTCTGTGCCTACTAACAGCAAAAACCATGTTAGGCCAATAAGATTTTGCTTGAATAACAGAAACAGCCCAAAGTAGCCTCAAAAGAACTCCATTATGTGCTGTTTTCATTATTGTTTCACACGATGAACTTGCGGAACAACAATCCATTATTTTTTAGAAGGAACTCACTTTGTAAAGAGAAATCCTTGGAAGTTCTTTTAGAGCAGTCACTCCAAATCTCCTAAAAATATAGGTCGCCTTCCAAGAGTTCCATAAGAACTTTGTTAGAGATTCCACTTTGACTAACTAATAGTAAGGTTAAACTAGTGTATCTAGAGGGAAATGTTCACTCTCAAGGCAGTTTTGTGGGTTTAGTTCGGTCCAAACTCAAATTTTAAGATAGGATTAGACATATTCTACCCAATATCATCATGAGACCATCCTCAGATATTCAGTCTTGCAAATGTTGTGCTCAAAATGCCCAATCCTTAAATGAGAGTGTGTTAGAGATCTCGTCGATTAATAAAAAGGCAGAAGTAGTTACATTAGTGAGGGACAATCCTCACCTCACCAATTTTGACAAGGCATGATCAAATTGATTTTGATTACCCACCGTGTGCCAATCACAAAAGAATTGGCTTCTTTTCATAAGTTTTACTGATCTCATGTTGTTTATGGATATACAAATGTTTTGGTATGCCCAAACATGTCACATTGCGAAGGTGTTGAGTTCAAGGGTTATTTATGACCTTCCTCTTTTAACCTATTGAAACACCTTTTAAAATACAAAATCGTGATGGAGCACCGAACTCCAAATCAAACAATATCTTAGATGAGTTAATTGATTCTAAGGATACTAACTTAGCAGACTTGAAATCTAAAGATGGGTATTGTCTATGGGAATGAAAAAGAGGTTTAAAAGCAAATATTCCTTCCCCTTATCCCTCAATTGGGGCTTACTTCCGGTAGCTACATTAGTGTGGGAAAAGCCTCGCCTCCCCACTGTTGACTAAGCATTATCGAATTGATTTTGAGTACCCACCTTATATTGATGAAAAAGGGATAGGCTTGAGGAAACTGTACCCTCTTTTCATGACTTTTATTGATCTCATGCTGTTGGTTGATGAACAACTTTTGAAACGAAATCATGCCTCTAGTTTGTCAACACTTGACTGATAGAATAGAATTCCTTGTCATAGATTAAATGGTTTCTCCTTGAAACAGCCAATTTCTCGCTGAAGTAAGAAAATTATTTTCCTTCCTGAGAAAGAACATTAATAATTAATAAATGTTTTGCCTCACAACTCCAAAGACTTTGTTGAAGTCCAATATTTCGAGAATGGGTGCTTTTATCATTCTCTCTTTTAAATCAATTTGAAACTTATATGCCTGAGTTCCCTTAAATGTTTCTCCTTTTAAGCATTTGGTTATATGGAGCAACAACTGTGCTAAAGACTGATATGGATTGCTGCTAGATAGATATTTTGGCCATGAAAGCCCTGAACTTCTTGAAGAGAATTGAGTGAAGGCCATAGCATAATAGCCCGAACCTTAGTTGGATCTATGCTAATTCCTTCGCAAGATATACACAGTCTATGAAATTTACCTTACCTTTCTATGCTGAAAAAGAACTTCTTGAGATTTGCACATGCATGCAAGCACTATCTATGTGCTTCTAGGATTTTGCTATTGATCAATATATTGTCAAAATAGACAAGTAAAAACTTGCCAATGGAAGTCTTTGGAACATAATTTGTAAAGAACATTGGAAGAAAGAGAAGTAAAAATACATTTCAGTGCACCTTAGGACTTAGATCATGAAGTCAAGATAGAGAAGTTTTGGAAACGATAAGCCACCCTTATACTTTTAATGGACGTCAAACAAAGTATTAAATGTATAAAAATTATATATTACATACTAATGTTACTCTATCACTCTAATTATACGCAAGTATCAAAATGTGATAATTCTTTAGTCTCAAGGATACACAATCTAATAAAGATTGTCCTATGATCACACCTAACAATAGTAGAAAATCATGAATTTTTGCTATAGACTATAATCCTAGTCTAAGGAGCCGATGACAAACATACTTCTCTAGAATTCTCCATCGATCATGTACATTATAGATGAGTTTTTTGATGAATAGCTACTCCTGCATTATCTCACTAAATCATGTCATGGTCCACATTATGTCTAAAGCTTCAAATGAGACTATTTATCTCAACTGCAGGAACAATGTGACGAGAAAATCATTTTAAATTTGACTGTCTTTTGCTTAGCACTATACATGTAATCACATCTGGTTTTGTACATATTACATTTAATTAAATGGTTACTATCTTCAATATCATTTTGATATTTAGATGGAATTTGTTTTCACTTTTCACCTTTTGTAATGAGAATATTAGTCATTTCTTTTTTAACTTTCCAATCTTTCGCACTTTCTGCACCGAGTCAGGGCTGGTGGCTTGCAAGACAAAGATGGAGGACTTAGAGAACTACTTGTAGGGAAGGATGATGAGCTTCTCAAGACTGAAACCAGAACCATAAGTAGAGCTGATGTGGCTGAAGTCTGTATTCAGGTATATTATTTATATCATTTACTTTGCATGGAAACAGTTGTCATCCTAGTACAAGACTCCAAAATAAAATATTCCACCATTTTTTAATTACTTCTCAAATCTCAGATTTTGATGCCCTTTCATTCAATTGGTTTAACAGGCACTAAATTATGAGGAGGCCAAATTCAAGGCATTTGACTTGGCATCAAAACCGGAGGGAGCAGGTTCACCAACAAAGGACTTTAAGGCTTTATTTTCCCAGATCACTACTCGGTTTTAATTTGGAATGTTGTTATCATGGTCCATAGATCCTTCTTGTCTGCATTTGGGATGGAACCAAAGCATATTTACTTTATGTCTTGGCAATTTAGTAAAGATTTGTTTTAATGCAAATTATAGACTTCACTGGCATTGCACGCCTTGAGAAAAACAAATGTCTACTAATCAGCGGATCATGTCACTTTCATGATATTACGTGTAATCGTTTGCAATTCCTTCTAGTATATTGCTGAATGTTTCAATTGCATGATATGATAAAAATATAAAAGCAGTTTTGATGGGAACAAAATTGAACTGTCTGTATCTAGAGTCTTCTGATGTTTCCTGGTTTGTAACACTGATGAACTTACTAGAAAATACAGTCCTGATAATAATAATAATAATAATCATTATTATTATTAGATTAAAATAATCATTTTGCACCTGAAGTTTCCTTCATTTAAAATCACTATATCAGTATAAGTTTTGTGCAAGTTCAGTCCCCATTACCAATTAGGTTTTGATACCTGGTGAGAACACTAGAGAAAAAAGTTTATGGGTCAAATGGTGAATTTGGTCTATGAATGTCTGAGGTGCTCTAAAAGACCTACATCAATTTAATTCTGTTGTTAAATTTTGTTAGACTATTTATCAATAAATTGTAATTTTAAGAAATAACTTGACACTGAATTAAATATTCTTGTCAATAAATTATTGTATTAAGGGACCAATTTAAAATTTTTTACAAAGATTAACTTATTTATTTTTTTAAGAGCTAATTAATAGTTTCTTGTATCTAATAAAAAAATTAGAGGTTTATTTTTGCATTGGGATAACATTTAAAATGAGAACTAATGGAGTACATAAATAGGTAAATCTTATTATTTTCTAAGATATATGCAATCTGATCTCCTTGTTGGAAGCACATGCACTTCAACACTGCCACACTGGGCACACGTGCCCACCAATCTGAGTGACAGGAGAAAGATTTTGTTTCTCTATCCTGTGAGAAAATGCATCTGTTAATCTTAGTTGTCATTATTCAAATAAAAGTTGACTTTGAAAGAAGTGATTATTTTATGTTTTTCCCTGAATAAAGTTGATTTTAGTGGAGGATTTACTAAATTTTCACCAGCTCACAGTAACTCTTCAAATTTTTTCTTCACAAAATAAATAAGATGAAATGAAAGATGAGTTCAATTTTATCATAACATCCCAATTATGAAATAAAGAATTGATTCCACTGTTTCATTTCATTCTATTTCAATCCATTCCTACTCATGTCTTTCCGTGAATCCAATCATTATTGGAAGGAGATAGTGTTATAGATATAAAACATTGCAATCAAGAAAGGAATTGAAACCTACCAAAATTTCTTTTGCAAAATCATTGTTTCACGCACTAGAGTCTGTCAATTAAAGTTATCAATCATGTTTCTGTTCCATCAAAATGCACAAAGAATAATCAAATATTTTCCACGAAAGAATTTTCCTGGTATACAAATTCTAACGTTGCTTGTTGACTTCACACCTTTCAATTATTGTGGACTTTAGTGTTGTTTTATTTATGCGTGCATCATGAGTTTTCTGCTATCCTGTGAAAGAGAACTGCAATTTCTTTTCCTTCTGTTTTTATTGTGTTGGAAATAAACTTCAACATACTTTAGTAAGTTTAACTTTTCAGAAATGTGTAAAAACAAGCTTTTATGCATTATTAGGATTTCTTTTTACAATATTTACTTCACAGTCACCCTAGCTAGTACTTTTTAAGTAGTTTTTATGAAAATTAACAACTTCTTGAATCTGTCCATATAGCTTTGATGTGCATGAATGAGGTTACTATTAGTTGTTTTTGGTGCATTTTGATGCAATAATTAATCTAAACACACTAAAATCAAATCCTTGAACTTACAGATTCTTCTAACGTATTCACCTTTTCGTGATTGTTTAGATTTTGTTTGGTAATAAGAAAAAGAAAGAGGGAAGAAGAGAGTAAAAGCATCACATCTATCACTTTGTTTCTGATCTTATTTAACCTCCAATCCACCCGAAATGGAATGAACGTCTATAATTTTCCTTATGAAAACAGTTTTGATTCTTGCAACAAATTCCACTCACCTTGCTTGTAAAACCTATAAGAACCTTTTCAAATACAAAAAGGAAAAAGTTCAATTCCTCATGTGAATCTTGAAAAGCCGCATCAAACACATGGGGTCCCTACTACCAGGTCCACCACTACACAATGTCATATACCATTAGGGTGTGCATACATTAACAATCGACTTTCTTTTAGTCCACTATAATTGTTTAAAGTAAAAGTTTACATTAAGTTTAAAACGTTGAAACACTTTTAATGACACGGCAACACAAGGTGCAACACTATAGTTCAGACAGTTATACAAGGACAAGGAATCAAAACTAAGCCCTTAACAAATTGTAAAAGCAGAATGTATAAAATAGAATTTCTTCTGATGCACTTTCAATAGCTACAAGTTACAAGAATGAGTTAGTGGTGAAAGGTTTCAATAGCGTCCTATGAACGTCTTCAAATCATCGTGCCACCACTGTTCTAAAGAACCACTTTCATCAGCTATCCACCAAAGGGAAAGCCAAATGGTGAATTCTGATTGATGAATGGTGACCAATTATAGATTTGAGGACAGGTCCAAGCAAGTAGTAAATGTAAACCTCAAACGAAATCATACATTTGAGAAAATGTTTCTCCAGTAACAGGGTTCAAATTTCTAAATAGAGGGCCCCACTACCCATTATGGGTCAAATGTAGAAACAAGTCTTCATAAGCAAATGTGAAGAGATCACTTCCAGACTTGACCAATTGCAGCATCTAAGTTAAGTGGACCTAGTCAAACTTTTTGCCTTTGGCACAGCTGGAATAGCAACACGCCATCTGGTGTGCACATGTATTTCTCCCAAAGTAAATATTCCAGTAATTGTTATGAGGAAATACAAAAGCTATTATCTTCAGTTAAGTAGTAAAGTATCAAATATTAAAGTAGAAAGCTGAAAATGAGTAACAGCAATAATTGGTCTAGTTACATGCTAAATTCATCCGCCACAGTAGATTGAATCATGATCACAAGCTATCATAAAACAGAATTTATAATGATATATAGGAGAATAACATGGATTATCTACTTTCATACCAGGCTATTCAGAAACCGTGTTTTCCCCAACTGAACTCAGATTGAACCCTTACTTTTTATCTTGAACCCTATATTGGACACACCCTGAACAATTATCAAATTGAACTTAGTTCAAGATGTATCAAACAACAATGTCTCTAACCAGTATTGTTGAACAGAGCTGAGAAAGGGGATAATAGAAGTACCTGAGCTTCTCAAGAGTCGAACCAATTTGCAAAGCCCTAGTGAGATGCACTTGTACCATCTTCGTTAGTCATGCTGGTTTCCAACAAGAAAGGGCATAAACAATTCGCCCCTTCCAACCTTGCAACAACCACTGGCTATCTTCATCAATAACAAAATCCTTGTGGTAGCTAGTTGATACTTTCTCTATTGCCCTCTTTACTAAAGCATGTTCAAAAGATTGTTGCGAAAATCCAGCCCTAAGAATCCGGGCTTGCCACTGCCTATATGTCTCTGGCCTCTCTACTCTCTCACAGCCTTCACATGCTATGACATTCAATGCTTCCCTGCCAAATATCTCTTTCTCAATTAGCATCCTGTCCCAATCCTCTTGAGGCACAATAGTTTCAAGCATGTCAAAAAGTGAAGAGTAGTGAAACATTGCCTCCCTGAATCGTGTAACAAAGAAAGGTGCATTAAAGGCCCCGTTAGTAATGCCATGAATGAATAAATCCGGGTTGATCTTCCTTATCAAACTGAGGAATTTGTTCCTTGGACTGTCCACGAGCACAGATTCATCAAGCACATTTTTACCGCGATAAAAACAGGTGACAACAAGGTACTCATCCCTATCAATCTTTAGTTCCTCAAGCTGAACTGTTTCCCACTTTTTTGCTATAGCATTATACTCAAATGGCACCTTAAATAATTCAGCATAAGCTGCCAAGCGGCGTCCAGTATCTACAATTCTCTCAGCAGGCCTGAAACCAGGTTGTGGGAAGTCTATTCCTGTAATTCGAAGTTTAGTTGGTCCTCCAACTGCTAATGAAAGTCTCTGAATAAAAGTAGGCCACTGGAAACCATAAAGGATACCAAAATCTATAATATGGACCCTTGCTGAATTTGCGGAAGATTTCCTTATTGTGACATTAGAGATAAAACTAGACATCTTCCTAAAAGGGCAAGCAGCAAGATACAGATGATAGGCCTTCAGAAAATCAGCAGCTGATGTTCTTTTGCTAACAAATCCTTTGTAAATTTGGCTACCAGTACCAGCCAAGCGCGCTTCAAGGCCATCAGCAAAGATATGAGCCAACCTCTGATTTCCATCCCCAAAAGGGCTTGAGTGCTTCCTGATCCGCTTTAGAAACTCATGTGCACCATTATAGTCATCTGCTGCAACAGCTTGTGAACAAAGAACCAAAAGTGTTCTCAAATCAACCACTTCCTTTTTCCCACTTTGCTTCTTACTACGTCCCTTGCCACTGTTGGAATTCTTTGATTTACCATTTGACAGTGCCATCTTATCATTCTTAGTTTGCAAAGCCTCACGACGGGCCATAAAAAGCTTCCTACCATCCCCTAAACTATGAAGCAGGATTACATCAACAGAAGATGATGGCAATGTCGGTTCGGAGAAAACTGCAGCTTGCTTGCTGCTTCTGTTTTCTTCAACATCCGCCTCTTCCCTAACATGATGTTTCCTTACTTTGGACCCAGCAAGAGAAGAATCCCCCATATCCTTCTCCACCTTAACTGACGATTCAACACTCCCCATTTTAGGCTCTAGTTTTGAAGAATTAGCCACACCCAAATTAGCAAAGAGCCCAATTTCACTTGGAAGAAACTTGCTAGCTTCCTCAACACCCTTCTGAAATTGCAAAATGGATTGACTCTCACTGTTCAGATCAGGAACCTGGAGAATACTGCTTGGAGAGTCCACAGGTCCTTCCACACTACTTATGACACTATTTGAAGAGCTACAAGACAACTGTGAAATGCTATTGCCCCGTAAATTATGGTTAGGAAGTTCTCCCAAATTTTGACGAAAATTAGTTAAAATGCTACTGAGATCACCATCATTGTAAGAACAAGTACCATAATTTTCAGAGAAATTATGATCCCCAACCCCACCATCTGGATCAACAGGACTTGGATTTCCTAAAAGCGAAGAAGGGTACTTTTCTCCTATCGCCTCATAGAATGATCTCTCGGCAATTT
>Ga0123340_1004026_pt1 | contig 13861 bp, 7 predicted proteins | sample SirMexnodulemix_FD_89961 | JGI IMG/M metagenome (GOLD analysis project Ga0123340, IMG submission 89961) | Root nodule microbial communities of legume samples collected from Mexico - Siratro Mexico nodule mix | ecosystem: Host-associated > Plants > Roots > Nodule | place: Mexico: Nepantla... | reverse complement strand
TATATATATATATTCCTATAGAAATTTCAACCTTTAACTGTATTCTCATATTAATTAGGATTTTGGAAGGGAGATTCCACTAAATTCACTGATACATTAATGAGTATGACACTATTATTCATTTTATCTTGATTTGCCCGAGTCATACTTCAACCTAAAATCACATAATCATGGTGTCGAAGACAATAATTTGAAAAAAATGAAGTTACTTAGTGTCATGGAAAAGAATGTCGTTACATTTCAATTTTTACAGAGGATAATTGAATTGTGTAATGCTACGGAAGGGGAAGTAAACTTTACATAACTCGCGAAACTTGATTAAACTTCACGGGCTTATTCTCATGAAATTACCATTTAATATATTTAAAACAATCAATAAATTGTTTCTAACTTCAGTTTCTATTCGTTTATATGCACTGTCTATAAAAGTTAACTTTAAAACTACATGTTCCAAAATCATAAAAATAATTATAACTATAGTCAATCCTTCAATTTTTATTATAGTTAATTTATAATATACTGATACATTACTAATTTTTCAAAATTTTAGAACAATAGTTATTATGTCAACGTCATGTGTGTGTTATATGTTTCTTTCATATTCATAACACCTTAATAACATTTAGTGGTTCTTTATTGTTTATTAATATAATACTACATAAAAAAATTAAGTTTATCTAAAATAAAGATTAAATCTAGTGATTCTTATTAAAAGAAAACAATTTTTATTCTATTTTTTACACTATTAATGAAGTAAAAGGAACTACAATATAACTTATAAAGTAGTTATTAATAAAATCAATGATATTATTATGTAAAACAATTTACAATTAGATAATCATATAAACTATAACGTATTTAAATTAAGTTCATAATTTTTAAGAAGTAATTTAATATTAAAAACTCACAGAATTAAGTTAACTTAATCTTTATTTGTTTCAGAGTTAAAAAAATAATTCTTACAATCTCTAATAAAACATACAAAATTATAAATAAATCCAATAGTTTTAGTGTTGGGAGGAACAAAATTGTGTTGTAAGAAAACCAAAAATATTAATCTCAATGCAACTTCAACTGCAACTGTGACGATACACTCTGCCACAGGGTACTAGCGATAGTGTACTTAGCTGATGAATAAACTATTCTTCTTCTGTAGCGTAGCGCATGTACTTCTCTTATCAATTGCCCAAAACAAAATAAATAAATGGAATTAATCTTAAGACGTTTACCACAAACGACAAATTCTTCAATCTTTTTTCAATCCTTCAAATCTCAACCTCACCTTCCACTTTTCACCCTCCTCCTATCTCCATTCAGACAAACGCTTTCTGTTACATTCACAACTCAAACCTCAATCGCCATGTCTGACCAAGGTATTCCCCATTCATCTCCATCTATAATAACGTGCTCATTCCTTTTTCTCTTCTGGGGTGATTCAACCCATGTTAAAGTTTTGATTTTGAAGATGAATATTTATTTTTCTGTTGTGGGGTCTTCTCTTGTTCGCAGAAGTTTGCAAAGGGTCTCCAAAATCTTCTTCTTTGAGTCCCTATGAAGAAGCAATGGAGGCCTTGTCGTCTTTGATCACTAAACGCACACGGGCTGATGCTAGCAACGTGGGGGATCAGTTTGACCTGTTGTTTGATTACCTGAAGGTAAAAAAGTTTGTGAATTGGGTAATTTTTTATGACATATTGACAATGGTGTTCATTGTCTGATTCTATAGATGCTAGATTTGGAGGAGCCAATTGCGAATATGAAGGTTATCCATGTGGCTGGGACCAAAGGGAAGGTACTCTCACTTCACTTGGGTTGCTTGGAAATGTGGACATCGTAGGAAGTTCAATTTGTTTCTTGCAATAGTGATTGCTATGTGGCTGGTCACTGGTGTTTTGTGGCTCCTTACAGTTAGAGATAACTGATAAGTCTGGCTTGGGCTTCTGATTTTATGGGTTTTTCATGATTAGTAACTCTGTTTATTGTGATGATGGAAATTGTTATTTTGAACTGGGGTTTTATAGGGATCCACATGCACCTTCACAGAATCTATATTACGTAACTGTGGTTTTCGCACTGGACTCTTCACATCTCCTCACCTCATTGATATCCAAGAAAGATTCCGTTTAGACGGGTGAGTGATTCATATTCATATGTTTATCTTTTTGTGTTTTCCTTTATCATCTACTAGTGTCATTTTTCATTTTGGGTTAATTTGGTATTTTGAATTCTTTGATCTTCATTATGTGCCTGTCATCTGTTGTCTATAGGGTGAATACTAATTGAGCGAATGAATTCTGATAATTTTCCCAATTGATTTGTTTTGCTAGGAAATTATTCTTTAGTATTGGTACTTTTGTTATTTCCACTGAACTTTGCAGACCTCGGAGAATATATTGTTTTATGCCTTTACTTGCAACATAATTAAAGTTCTTGAACACTGCAGAATGGAAATCTGTGAAGAGAAATTTTTAGCATACTTCTGGTGGTGTTATGACAGACTAAAGGTATGCTTCGGTGCATAAATATTTCATTGGGATTTATACTATCAGATGTTTTTGATGGGGTGGAAAAGCAGGTCATCCTTTTCTCAATTTTATTTTGAACCTGAGCCAAATTGCCTGCCTAGTATATTTGTCTTATTTTACACTATTGCTAGTTGTTTTACCAATTTTAGCTCAACATTTCTTCAAAAAGGTTCACCAATTACTCTTAGAGCAACCAAAAGAATATTTTCTGCTAACTTAGTCCGAAGTTTTGAAGCTATTCCATTGTTCTCTTTGGAGTTATTTCATTGTTTCAGAAGAAAATAGTAAAAGGAAGAGCAACTAACTGGTCCTGTTTGGTAACCTTGACGAGTTTGTGAATAAAGGGGTCTTAAGTGTAATGTAACTTGAGAAAACGGAACAAAAGGTTGTATGTGTTAAACTCATGGGATGGTGTTAAGGCTCTATCAATTTGAACATCATATGGAACAAAATAAAAATGGGAAAAGTATGAAGAAAAACAACATAGTTTTACTTAATATCGTGAGTCTATTAGCATCACCTTCTGTTCTGCAAACCAATGCATTTTTGTACCATGGCAATAACAGTTGTGGTGTAGTATAGCAATAGTATCATAGTTAAGCTTATATCATCAAAGTGTTCATGTTAAGTCCACTTTTACAATTTAATTTGATGTGATTGGTCATAGTATTAACGTAATTTGTATTTCTTTTGGTGGTTTGCAGGAAAAGACTGATGACAATATTCCAATGCCTACTTATTTCCGTTTCCTAGCCTTACTTGGCTTCAAGATATTTGCAGCAGAGCAGGTTTGTTTCTCATGGTTTAAATGTCTAAGAAAAATTGTGCAGTTTCTATCTTTTGTTTACGTTATCATGAATGAAAGAGCTTCTTTCTTTCTGAATTTTTATGTAGGTAGATGTTGCTATAATGGAGGTTGGATTAGGTGGCAAATATGATGCAACAAATGTGGTATGTTTAACATTTCATTGGAAATATGTTTCTGTAACATAACAAGACTGCAAGAGTAATGAGCATTGCAACCTTGTATATGTACTAGTGTTTTCTCTGAAGTTAATATCTAGGAACAAGCTCATGCAGACGTGTTGATATTTCAGGTTCGGGCCCCTATTGTGTGTGGAATAACTTCTCTAGGGTATGACCACATGGAGATTCTTGGTTAGTTTTCTATTTTTGAATTCTAGGAAATGCAAGGCCATTGTGTATGAAAATATATGTTTAGAAATTTTATATTATACAATGATTCAGAATATGTTGAACATAATGTTGCAATGCCCCTGCTTTCTTCAGTGAGTTTAGTTTATTAATCATTCTGAATTCTATTATTAGGGAATACTCTGGGAGAAATTGCCGGTGAGAAGGCTGGTATCTTCAAGGTATCTTCTAGGATAGAATGTTATCTTCTTTTGAAGAATAAAAATTATTTTTGGTGCTCATTTGCAATGTACACTTTCTTCTTTATTTGTTCATTTGGTTTCAGAATGGGATTCCAGCTTTTACAGTGCCTCAACCTGATGAAGCAATGCATGTACTTGAAGAGAAGGCTTCTCAACTAAATGTATGTTTTTTCATGAAGTTGTTTTGCCTTATAAAATAAGTTTGAATGACTCACCATAAAAAGTTGGTGTAAATTGTTGGAGATCTCACATTGATAAAAATTATGATCAAGTTATAGTATAGAAGTAGGTATAAACGTTACCTTACAAACCAATTTTATAAAGTTAAGTTAGGCTTAAAATTTACTTTCTAAAGATATTTGAATAAATATAATATCAGCATACCAATATTAAGTGGTACAATTTGACAGTGTGTTTAGGATTAAAAGTTCAAATTTACTATACATGTGATGACTTGAATAGAAACTTAACATACTTTGTTTAGATCTTGTTTTGTCAAAGGGTGTTATATAACTAAAACTTAATTATGAGAATTTTGTGTTATCTTGGAAAGAGAAAAAATGCCTTCGATGTGATTCAGCGTGTCTTGTCATTTCTCATACTGTATTTCATCAGCTTGTGTCTTCATGCTTTTTTCATTTTTCAATGATCTTCTGAAAGTCAGGGTATACATAACATTAAATCCAAGTAGCTTTTTTAGCTGCATTCATTGAAAATGTTTGACTCTTTGGTCCTTGCTTTCAATCAGCTAAGCAAATCTTGCCAATGCCAGGTACCTCTTCAAGTGGTAACTCCATTAGATGCCAAATTGCTAAATGGTTCGAGACTTGGTCTTGAAGGTGAGCACCAATATGTAAATGCTGCTCTTGCCATTGCATTGTGCTCTACATGGCTGAAAAGAACTGGGCATGTTGGAGATATTTACTTGGAGCAAACTGTAAGTTTTACGAAGTATCTCTTTTTATATCTTTTTCTTTTATGCCGTATTGCTGAAGTGATTCTCTACCTGCATGAAGGACACGTTGCCAGAGCAGTTCATAAAAGGTTTAACAAGTGCAAGTTTGCAAGGAAGGGCACAGATTGTTCCTGACCAACACATCAAGAGTGAAAGATCAAATAGACTTGTTTTCTTTTTAGATGGGGCTCACAGTCCTGAAAGCATGGAAGTGTGTGCAAGGTGGTTTTCTCTGGCCATTAAAGAATACAACCCAGACCAAACATTGTTTCATCAGCAACTGGATAATTCTAAATTCTCACATGAAGTAGTGAAGACACACAATGGAGAAAGAGTATCCCAGGGAAAATCCACTCCGGTAGAGTATAGATTTAAAAAGTAGATTTATTATAATTTAAGCACATACAAGCTGAAGTTGGATATGTCACTATAAAATGAAGTTATGCAATGTCTGTTCTGTTGAGCAGGTTCCATCTACAGATGTTTTAAAACAAGAATAACTATTGTTAAGTGATATCTAATGCCCTTAGTTAGAAAATCACCATGTAGAGAGCCCCTGTCATGTGTTTAACCTTACTTTCAAAAGGCATGTGGATTGCTCTAAATAGAAACCATAGAAATACAGATTATCAACTTCTTCAAACTTCCTAGACCTTATGTTTTTGAAGTCTATAACTTGAGATAGGCAATGATATTCTTAGTAAGCTTACCCCATTCTACTATTTAGATATCAGTTTAGAGCATTAAAATCACCCATGGAATGTTATGTATCTTAATTATTTACTCGTGCAAAAGAGTTCTAGTTGTACCTTTGTTATCCGTGAGAATTTAGTTTGCACACTGTTCTTGGCTGATATTTGACTAACACATTTGGGAGGTGAGAGATGTTGACCATTAAACTAGGTTGCATTATCAGAAGAAATTAGATGCAAATAATCTGTGTCAACTGTCAAGATTTGACATGAAAAACCCGGTTTTTATGTTTTTGTTTAAAATATACTGATTCATTTGTCTTTTTGTCAAATGAACCTTGTGTATTTCATATCAGGATGATCATTTGCCATCAGCTGTCTTTTAGTTTTTTTCTTTTTTAATTCGAAGCTCATGATACAAGAGTGAAAATGCCACTATTTCTTTTTTAATCAAAATGATGCTTCGTTTTTTTTTGTTATACTTTTGGAATTGAAGTAATTGAATTATTGCAGATATTGCTGTTCAATTGTTTGACTGTTAGGGATCCACAGTTGCTTCTTCCTAATCTGATGAAAACGTGTGCTGATCACGGTAAATAGTTTTTTCTTGATTATGCTGGAACATACTTACCAGATAATGAAAATAATTAAAAACATTTAAGTAAAGGTTAATATTTGGGATTTTACCAGCTTTCTCCTCTATTAGTTCTGTAATTATTTATGTTTATTATGAGGAAAAAGTAATGTAAACTTTTTTCCAATGACATTTTTTTTTATTCCTGAAGAAAGTTATTTGGTCCATGGAAATTAAGACACAACTAAATTGAAATTGTAGGTGTCTACTTCAAGAAGGCGCTTTTTGTACCAAGTATATCTGTGTATAATAAAGTTGGACCACAGGCTTTTACCCTCACTGATCCCAAAGTTGATCTGTCATGGCAGTTCAATCTTCAAAGAGTGTGGGAAAATCTCATGCAAAGCAGCAAAGGTAGTGATTATTCAGGATTGCTTTATAGCTTTTGGAATATAGTTAGCCTTTTTGTCGTACTTTTGATTCAAGAATTCATATGTGGGACTTGGATAATCTCTATTTTTCCACGTCTTTTTTCTTTTTTTCCTTCACCAGTTGTGCCTATTAAGTTTGAGGTCTTAGATACTTCATGGCTTGAGCAATCTGTTTGATATCTTATCAGGTAAAAATACCGACATTGTTTCTGAAGAACTAAAAGATGATATGGAAACGAGTGCTAGTAACTGTGAACACAGCGCAGTGTTTCCGTCACTGCCATTGGCAATCAAATGGCTTAGGGACAGAGTGCAACAAAATCAGTCACTTCGTTTTCAGGTCACATAGATTACACTTTAATCAATGTTGAATGAAATTTATTGGAAATCGTCAATTTGTTGGATCCAATTCTAATTTGAGACCCATCAAAATTAGAGATTTTCGATAAATTTCAGTTAATAATATCTACAAAATTGTATATCTTTTTTCATCTGTGCAGAATTCTGACTGCAAATTTCTGTGGCTGATTCATCAGGTCCTTGTAACTGGCTCTTTACATCTTGTTGGGGACGTGTTGAACTTGGTCAAGAAGTGATTTTGATTAGGAAAATTTGAAGATTCCTTCAAGATGGGCTTTCCATTCTACAGCTGAAATAGTCCATTATTTGTCACACACATTCTTAGGGACAATGACTCTTCTAAAGAAATGTACATTAATTTGATGCATTCAATTAATTCTGGATTACTGAAGAAAGTCACAATTTAACTTACATGAACACTAAATATTAGGAAGAAGTTTTGATATAATGGGTTCAAGTGTAAATTAAGAAATACAAAATCATAATTAACGTAACAATATATAATATTTTAATGTAGAATATACTTGTTCGATTATTTCTATTGCATCATTGCGTATCGGACGGTATGGCGTCTGAGCCATAGCTGATACATGATAGTATTGAACGCATCGAACGGCAATGGAGGCTGGTTCCACCGGAAGTGCGTACTCGCGTCCACACTCAATTTTCTCATCCGCTGGTGACGTTCCCTCCACGTGTCACCCAGCACACGCGTCACTCCTCCCACACTTCTCACAAACACTGCCATTTCCCTCCACCTCAGCACATCCATAAACGGCATGGCGTTTAACGGTCCCTCCGTAACCACCACTAGCACGCACCCAGCGTGCAGTGCTTCCCCTATCCACGACACGTCGTTCCTTTGCTTCATCACGCAAAAACACTCGTCTCCCTTCCAAGTCTCATTATAATTCACCAATGAGCGTGCTGGCACTCGCTGCAGGAGCGCGTGGGGGTCGGGTATCGGTGGCAGCGTGAGGTCCTTGTGAGGGACAAACTTGTCATTTGGGGTGGGGAAGCACGAGATTTGAACAGCGTTTTTCTTCAGCTCCACGAGGTTCCGGTCCCGTTCGAGGGGGATTCCCACGCGCGAGAGGTAGAAGTGGTCCGCGCCGAGGGTGCGGTTCCAGTAGGGGAAGTCGCTGCGGATACGTGATACCACACGCCCGAGAGCGCGCGTGGAGAGGTCCGAGGAGAAAGGGAGAAAGAAAAGGTGCGCTTCGTCGGGATCTTGAGTGAGGTAGGTGCTGTTGTGTAGTGAAGAATAGAAGAGAGACTCCACCGTGGAAGCGAATTTGAGTTGGGGGCTGTTTGGTTTGTACATGAACACTTTGAAATTCTCGACCATTTTCTCGTAATTCAGAAGCACTGTGGTGGGTGAGACGTAAGGAGTGTAATTGTGTTGTGCCTGTGCCGCCACAAGCGCGTAGCATAACAAGGATAATAATAACGGAAACATTGTACTAGTTATCAGACTAAAGCATTCACTTCGTGAAAATTAAGAAAAAAATGGATTACTTTGGGAATTGTGAAGACGAAAAGCAAGCAGAGAAGTCAAACCGTGAGTTTCACCTAATTACAAAACTCATTCTGATATAAAATCCCCATTTTATTTTATTAAATTACATATTTGAAGGATAAATAATATCAACATCGATAGACAAATGTGTCTGGGTGGTGTAGTTGGTTATCACGCTAGTCTCACACACTAGAGGTCCCCGGTTCGAACCCGGGCTCAGACATTTTTCTTAAATTACTTTTTAAATTTAATTTTGTGGTAAATAAACCCAATAATAATAAAAGAAAAACAGATTTACTAATTGACCCTAGTTTGTTATTTTTTATTTAATAAAAAGTTCTTCATAATTTAATATATCAACCCTAAACCCACATGCCGGCACGTGCGCTTCTATTGAAAAGCTGAACCGAAAGTAGCGGAGCCCGCAGATCGGGCCCATTCTTGAAGCCCAATTACGCTAGCCTCGTTGGAAAGGGAAGCCGGAAAAAGTAAAATAACAATTATTATTATTAATTATTATTTTTAAAATAGGTACCAGGTATACGTGCTTGCCTGACCCGGCGGATTGAATTTGAGGGTGGGGTCCATTCCTGTGTATGAAAGAGCACGCTATTTTGTCTGCGTCCTCCCCTGCACCACGTTCCTTTCAAACGACGAAAGGAAAAACAACTTTGGCTCTGCTATCTAGGGCTCTATTCCGATTCCCACTCCGAACCAGTTCAATGCTTCTCTGAACTAATTAGGTTCTCTTCACTCCCGCTTTTACTTTGCATTGCATCCAATTCCATGGAAGAGTCTTCTTACACCGGTCTTCCCACCAGCCACTTGCTCGGTTCAGTTCCTGTGAGCGAGAGCATCTTTCCTTTTTCATTTCTAATTTCCGCTGTTTGCTTGCCTTATCGCTTCTCTTCACTCTCTGCATGCTCGATCGTCCTCAACTGTTCTCATCTTTTTTTTAGGAATTAACTTAATTGTGTGAAAATTTAGCGGAAAGAGTGGGATTAAGTGAAATTAGGGAATGAAATGTAATTGCTGGATTCTACGATTATAAAATAGCTAGAGTTGTAGTATAAGGGCATTTCTAAATTAAGTCAGACAACTGCCCACTGTTAAATATGTTTTTGATTTTAAGATATTGATATTAATTATGATTATATATCTTTCAAAACCTTTGATTTTGAATTTTATGGTTCACTGTTGATGCGATACTAAAAGTTATGATCTTAATTACTTTATTATCGTTCTGTTATTCCTGTGATTCTTTGTGATAGTGAAAGTTAAGTTCTGTTAAGTGTGTTCTAACTTTTTTAATTTTTTTGGTTTACCTGTTTGGTGCTCAGGCTGTCATTACTGAAGAAAATAATACCACGAAACATGCGGGTATGGATTTATAGCTTCGTACATTTCCTGCTTATGAAGTTTAAGTGTTACTAGTTGCTTATGAGCATATATATGTATATGATGCATGTAGCCACTGATGCGAGTATGCAAATATTCCCTCCCAACAATGGAGGAGACAGAGGAACTGGATATCAAACTGTTGGCGGGCCTACTGGTATGTTTTCTAATTTTTGTTACTTGGAGAGAGTTGTTTCTTTGTCTGGTTTTTCTCTCTTCCTTCTCTCCGTTTAAATGATTTAACAATATATTTCTGTTTCCACATTAGTACATGACAGTGAGACACTAATATACTGTATTGTCCATTCATGACTGATGGAGAGGGTCACGAGATTTTTTTTCTTATAGCTGTAAAGTAGAACTCTCAAGCAGTTCTCCTGTCGCCTAGTCTCATGATATTGTCTACTGATTTGTGTTATATCTTCTAAATTAGTTGTCATTAGTCAATTTCACCCATTCCTAACTATTCTGAAATTGTAGAGTTAGAAAACACCAATTATAATCCCATATCTTTAATCAGCTATCGTTTGGGGAAGAGTTAGCATATTCTTCGATTTCTTTAATGTTACTGTTGCCATTTTATGATGCTTAGAAGTTGTTTTCAATACTCCCATGTATGGTTGCTAAATCTTTGTTTTTTTTTTTTTTTTACCTTCGTTCTTTCTAGGCTTTGAAGCTAATTTGAACTGCTTGAATATGTCTAAGAATTCAAAGTTCAAACTAAATAGTTATTTTATTCCCATTCTGAACTAATATTCTACTTAGTTTAGCTATATTTGGACCCCTTTTGCCCTATGGTACTTAATGAGAAAACTATTATGCTGTCACTTCGATAATAAATTTTATTTTTCTCTTTATACTTCGATAAATCAATTACTAAGAATTTCTAATAGAATGAGGTAAAACAAAGTTTAGAAGTTAGGGAATTTCATTAAATTGCCACCCAATTATGATCATTAAAGACAATCGACACTAATAATTGCATATCTTAAGTGTCATAGTTCTGGACATTATCCCAATTGTTTTCTGAATTTTAAGTTATCTCTAGATTTTAGTTTAACCATTGACCAAGATTCACACACATATTGATTCTATAATCAGATTTGTGGATAGTGCCTTTTGTATTTTCATTTTTCATGGCCACTTGCTGATATAATAGTGCTGTGTATTATTCTCTTGTTTGTTCACGTATACAGAATCTTTTGAACAACAGTCAGCAAACAACTGGAGGGGAGTGTTTAGCATCTCATCTTATTCACAGTATTTTGATGTAGACACGGATATTGTCCTAATCAGATTGATAAGTTCTTTGAATCCAGTTGCCGGAGACTTTTTCAGCAAGATAGATGCTAACCCTGATTTGTGCGTTATTTCTTTTACCCTTTATACTTCCAATTATCAAAATAGAGACACTCACTTTGATTACATATTGAAATATGGGAATTGGGCGAAATTTTAATTTAATTAAACTGTTACCATTAACATTTTTGGCGAAATGCCTGCATTTTGCTTCACACCCTCCTTTTTTTTCCTTGTATATAAAGGAGACATTTGCTAATCATGACCAGATTTTCAGTACCCTTCCCTAAAAACCATAAATGGTGCATTTAATGGATATTGATGGGATTCTTTTGTCATAGATATGGGCTTATATGGATCTCAACAACATTGGTGTTTGTGCTTGCCGCACTTGGAAATATGGCCACGTTCCTTATGCAAAAACATGCTGATAACAGTACCTCGTGGAGCTTTGATGTCAGCTATATGAACGTGGCTGCATGCTCAATCTATGGTTATGCAATTTTGGTCCCATTGGCATACTGCTTCTTCCTTCAGTATATGGGTTCAAATGCCAGCCTCATAAGATTTTGGTGCATGTGGGGGTATTCTCTCACTATTTTCATCATGTCTTCGGTAAGTTTCTGCTTTCTCCAATGTGGTAAATTTGATTCTGAAAGTATTTATACTACAAATAATATTGCACAATTATTTATACCACTCAAGTTCAGCTTGGGGGAGTGTGGCCCTGAAGGCGAAACTTGAAATGGACAGTGCCTCAACAAAGTGAGACACTCTTCCTTTAAAGTTCGAAGGACCTTTAGGCTCAGGCCCTAATCCCTTTCATTCTATACGCTGCACAGAATGAAATTTTTTCTGTGCAGTGTACTTATAATTTATCACAATATCTAGATTGGATGCGTGACTTCTTTCTTGTCACGTGTTTGTATTAAGTTGTGACTGAATTTTATAATTTGTGATAGGAAATTACATCACTCGTTCACTAATCATACTTTAACTTTGTGGAGTTTTTCGCATTTCTATCTAATTCATATTTCTTGGGATACTTGCAGTTCCTGTTGTTAATTCCCGTTGAGTTTCTTCGGTGGGTTATAATACTCCTTACGGGTGTTGCCTCAGCAAGCTTTGTTGCTTTAAACCTGAGGTCTTACATAGAGGGCAATGAGATTTCGGTGGCGATTATTGCAGCATTTTTCTTGCAAATAGCTTTGGCAATCTTCATCAAGGTTTGGTTCTTTCCGTAGCTAAAACGCTATGCAGCAGTGACGAATAACCCCCAAACTGTCATTTGAACTCACTGCATTGGCTAACTTTGTTCAAGACGAGAGTGGAATTGTCTGAAGGAGAATTGGTTTGTGTATTTTGGATTTACTAGAATGGAATTGCAAAGAATTGCAGAGGAATTAGTGCGACTTTCAGTAATCAGCCCGGTCAGAATTTTTGTATCGTTGTTGGCTTAAAATCTTTGTGGAAGACTCAATACCCGGGAAGGGGATGATGAACGATCGTGATTTGTAGTATCTGTGTATGTTTGTGCTTTTTGCAAATTTCTGTAAATATACCGAGTCAAGTAAATCTTTTTCAATTGATTTTTTTTAAGTAGCTGTTTTTGCGTGGAGCCTAGGCAATTTCTTGTATGGTGAATAAAAATTTTGTCATGCCATCCATTTGAAAGTGACATTGTAATATCACTTCTCTGGGATCACCCTTGCTTGTTATTTTTGGTTCGATAAGAACTTGGTAGGATATAATAGGGCATCGTATCCATTGAGCTTAATCATGAAATGCATGCTGAGTTTTTAGTATCATCTAATTATAATTGAAAGAGTTTACCAGCTAATTGTAATTTTGTTGTCAAAAAATAGGTTTCGTCAATTAAATTAAAAGTTTTAAGTACCAAAAAGTCGATGGAATTTAGTTGGAATGATCAGTTAAATTTTATATGAAAGATGAAGTTATTTTACCTAGTGTCGAAATTTGACACATTCTAGTCTGGTAGGACAAAAAACTTCCAAAAGTATTTCGAAATACTAAAAGTGAATTACCAATATCAAAAATCATATTTTACTCAGATTTTAATAATATATTTGTTATAACATTTATTATATAACATATTTATTAAATTTATCAAGTAGAACATATAACTTTCTTATTATTTATGAAAAACTTTAAATGCGTAAAGTTTAGTCATTTATTTAGAGAAAGAACTGAAGTGCAAATAAAAAGTTATAAAAGCTTTAGATTTTATAAGAACATTGGAGCAAAACTTACAAGATTTTGAAGATAATATGACATGATGTAGATTTGTTTGAAGTAAAAAATTTAGCAAAAAAGTAACATGAAGTGGTAACAGAGAAAAAAAATTAATTAACCTAAAATAGTTTCCAACTGACCTCTTTCTTTAAGCTTGTGAAACATAGTATTTGATCGTAAAGTCTTTTTTGTATATTGAATGATAATTTAAAGTTTATAAATAGAAAAAACATTTGAACTACTATTAGAACAAACAACTTGCATATCATATGGCATTAGATGGTGAAAGTAGGTATGGTTTCCTATCAGACACTTTTTTGGGTATAATACTTGTTCAATAGATGTACATTTTTAACGTTACTAAACTCTGTTACAAATATATATATATATATATATATATATATATATATATATATATATATATATATATATATATATATATATATATTTTTTTATTT
>Ga0123340_1004025_pt1 | contig 13869 bp, 7 predicted proteins | sample SirMexnodulemix_FD_89961 | JGI IMG/M metagenome (GOLD analysis project Ga0123340, IMG submission 89961) | Root nodule microbial communities of legume samples collected from Mexico - Siratro Mexico nodule mix | ecosystem: Host-associated > Plants > Roots > Nodule | place: Mexico: Nepantla... | reverse complement strand
TATATATATAATATAAACTCAATAATATAAATCATGTCAAATTAGATATAAATTACTTTAACATGAATGATTTTACAATATAGGATAAAGTTACATTTAAAACATTTTTTTTTCTTTATAGTATTTGAATTGAATGAAAAGATAAGTGTGAAAAAGGAGGAGGTAAGTGAAGTTGAAGGGGATGAGAATGTGTGCATCAATCATAGACAGGTTGCCCAGAGATGACCCCAATCCCACTCGCACAACCTCTTCACTCTCCTTAGGCTATCAACACGTGTCAGACGTACATGTAATCTGTTCATAGTGGAAAATCAAATGGTGGTGCCATGGATAAGAATGCATCAAAGTCCAAATTTTATGTGAAAAAGAGAAGAGAGAGAAACAAAGTGTTTATCACAACAAAAAGCCTGACACTGACCACGACCTTATGTACGGAATGTCTACTACAACATTTTCTGCATCATCACTCATCACAACACATTCATTCTAATTGTTAAATATTATTAACACAACAATAAAAAAAACATTTTTTGTTTTTATTTTCTCATTTTTCAATGCGATTTACTTTTAATTTCTCAATACTTTGCTGACCCCTTTTAATTCCCTAAATTACAGTCGAAAAGTTAAAGTTGATATTTGATAGGATGGAGTAAAACAATAAAACACATAAAAAAAAATTAAGGAATTAAACTTGTAAAAAGATTGATGAAGGAGTAAAACCAATAAACAAATGTCAAGGAACTGAAAGTAATTTTTATAAAAAGAATAAAGGATTAAAAACAAAATTTACCTACAAAATTGAATGTGGTGGTTGTGTGATATTAACAATATTGCATAGCCCATCAGATATAAGCCCAGTTCATTTATGGACCACAGTCACCAGGGAAATGGAAGGTTTGTATCCATTTTCCATATTTTTAATGTGAAGATGGGTTGAGATAGAAAAAATAATAATAAATAAACAATGGATGGAAACTTCAAATAATAATATTAATAATCTAGATGTTGAAATAATAATAATAATAAATAATAATAATAAATAATAATAATAATAATAGTAACAGAATAGAAAATTATACTAAAATTTAGTGAGGTAACACAAATTTGTCATATTTCTACAACATTTTCAACAATATCTCTTACAGGAAACACAATATAATGTTTTTGTTCAAAGAATTAAAATATATTAATTAATGTAATGTATCATCCCATCAATATAATTTTTTTAAAAATTAAGAATCCAGTGTAGAAATAGAAAAAAAATGTTAAAATAATATGCGCTCTTGTAATAATTTTATTACTAATAATAATAATAATTCGGAAGCATTCGTGATTCTTTTTTATATAGACTCAGAATAGGGTATAAGTCATTAGTTACAGAACTGGTTACAAATACTTAAAAAGTAAATACTGAAATCATTTATGTAAGTATATTATTTTAGAATTAATTATATATATATATATATATATTGAAATTAATTTAATTCAGTGAATTTATTGACCTTCAAAGCGAGTTATTGTGTAAGTCAGTAAAAGTAGCCACGAACGTGATTTTAGACTGTCTGAAGTATTAACCAAACATAAAACAATTCATTGACTTGTGTTTTTAAGAAAAACATCTTATTAATGTAGTTAAGATCTACATTAATCAAGATTTGACTCTAATTAATCAAGATTAAGTTTGAGATTTGACTAAGTTCATCTTATGGATTAATAAAATGGTTAGAAGTAAACTGAAATATAATTTATGATATTTAAAATATATTTTAAAATAAGATGTTTATTAATATAATTCAAATTATTCATACATTTTAAGTAAAATATAATATTTCAATTTAAATTATGACATCATTCAGTTCAATTTATTTAAACTATTTTATAAAATATTTTAATTCTCTTAAATTATTTATAAAGTTTAGTTTAATTTTATAATAATTCACTTATATTTTGTCCATCTTTATATGGTGTTTTTTTCTTCTAAAATGAACAATTTACTATTCAAGAAATTTGAAATTACAAATGTCAGGTTATCATATTTGATAATCTAATTAGGTTTTGATGTAAAAAGACTACAATACCCCCATTAACCCGTTCATTACAATAATATAAACTTTTGAAATATTCTCAATTTAAATTTGTTAAATAATTATATTTTAGAATAAGAGGGAGTAAAAAATATGCTTAGTTCTTTCTTCCTCAACATGGTAATATCCTATTAGACCGGGTTCAAATGCTGGTAACAGAGAAAAACAAAATCTTAGTTATAATTTTTAAAAAGTTAGAAGTTTTATAATTTTTCTATTCATAATACATTAAACATTATAATTTTAAATATTTTAATTTTTCTTCTTTGAAATTTGTCAAGGTATAAATGCTATAATAAATCATTTATAAATGCTATTATTTGTATAAATTCATTCTATTGTATATTATCCATACATATCACTTAGAATAAACTGGTACTACTAAAATTTAATCATTTTACATAAGAAAAGTATAATTTACCTAACAAATAAAAAATACTTAATTTATTCTTTGAAAGTATTTTAATTATTATCTTACTACAATTAAATATTTTCTCAAAAATAGGTCAATAATGTTAATAATTTTAAATTCACTTCATATTTAATCTTTGAATAGACACAAATCTTAATGGCCACATGAATACTTGAGTTCCATAAACATTATCCCACACTATCATCTTACAATAATTCTAAATCTTACATTATCCTCTTAAATACATTTTAATTTTTTAACACATTACATACATTTCTTTTTCATTTAATTTCTTCTGTATAAAGTAATAAGAAGACTAGTGAGAGAAGGAGGAAAATGATACAAAGCATTACTCATCCCTAAAACTGTTCATTATGAGCAAGACTATTGCCTAGTTCTTCCGACCAAACTACTTTAGTTCCCACATATCTTTAACCCTAAAGATAGAGGTTTGGACCACTTCACCTGAAAATAAGTAATAGGAAAAGTCAGTGGCATGATAAAACTTCAATTGCTTGATTGGTGACAACTCCTTCCATGAACTGTTGGAATTATCCCAACACTTTAATTTCTCCTATCTTTTCTACCACATCTTACTTTTCTGGAAACACTTTGTAAGATCACAATCTCTTTGTTTATATCGCAATCCTTTCCAGACTGTCCAACAAAATCTTTCTTGGTGAAACATGTGTTCATTTTCTAATGCAATAATTCCACTCAATTTAAAGAGCTTCCTCCAAAGGGGACCACAACAAAATGGGAACGTGGATAACACATGGTTGCTAAATGCTAGATTGTCTAAGTTGACCAAAGTCAATGGTTCAAGCTCAATCTACAAAAGTCCAACTTCAGTGGCAATCTTATTTGAACCACGATTGGAAACTAATTATAAACACCTCTTCTAACAAAAAATCAGACTTTTAATTTGCCATATTATGATAAACTAACCCCAATCTGTCCGATCCAATTCCTGTTAATCCCCACCCCAGGTTACCACAACTCATAATTTTGCAAAATCCAGGCAATCAAATTACATGATATTAACCTGAGCACAGACATCATTCTTCTTCATTGGTTTTAAATTCATTACTTGGTTATAAGGTTGGAGAAGAGGTTGGGTTTAATGCCATTATATGATAAAGACCCCACATCTGGCTCACTAAGTCTAGAGAAAATGCAAGGTCCACATACCAGTCAAAGAATCAGATCCATGTTTGGTATAGCTTATTTTTTAAAGCGTGAAAAAAATCTGCCTCGAGAGTTTGTTAAAATCAGTTAGTATTTCATCAAAATAAGTTAAAGCAGACAAGCACTAAATGTGTGACAATAGCTCCATTTCTAGGATTGAGTTTAGCAGTATTAGTATATAAACTTATGAAAAAAATGTACACAATTGCAGTAACAGACTAGTAACTAACCTAACCTAAATGCCTCAAGAAAGATTCTCCCAGAAAACAGTGACATTTTCCACCGAGTTGATAATGTCACAACAAGCTTTTTCTCACGATATAGCCAGCTCAAGGCATCTTACTTTGGCTTGTCAGTTAAGGTTACAAGCGATTTGAGCACTCCAGGACTTATCTTGTCTGCAAGAACACCTGACTCTGATAGAAGGTAAGCTTTTTCCTTCATAATGCTCTGTAGTTTCTTGGACTCAAAGTCAAGCTGTGTTTGATCTGTAAATAATTACATGATCAGTAGAAAAAGATACCAAGCAATTTTTATTAGACATAAGTTTTTCGATAAAAGGACTTTCACTAATAGCTACAGTTCAAAGTTTGGACCATCACAATAATAACGATCAATAAAAGAACATTAATGGAGATAGTCAGTCTCAACTTCTAAACTATAAAAGTTGGTGTATAGTAATGATCATACATGTCATGAACTTTGCTTATATAAGTACAGATTCTGTGTTACACAGTGAAAAATAAATTAATATAAAAAATAATAAGAAAGTCCTATGTCAACAATTCAGATATAGTTCCAGACAAGAATCATTCTTTTGAGTGGCATTTGAAACCACAACAGCGCAGTAGACAAAAGCCACATTTAGGTAAAATTACATTCTTTTCATTGTTGCAGGGATTGCAATTACAAGAAGTTGCCTACCACAATCAACTTGAACCAATAACTAGTATGACAGGCCATTTAAATATCTCAAGAAGATTTACGACCAAGAAAAGAGAAACAGTAAATAAACGCAAGTTAGACACGATTACATTGCCTCTGTACACTGTTTTCCAAACTAATGCATAAAACCCAGCTTCTCATTTCATCCAATATAATACAAAAAACATAATTAGAGGGAAAAGATTAATCTCACACGTATTGGATCGATTAGGAATTAGGGGTTATGGCCATACATTACTACCGTAGAATGCCCTGCCCCGTCCTCTCAAAATACAGAAGTAATAAGCAATAGGCAAGCAAGCATTATGCTCAGGCACATGAAAAAAGATAACCAACGTGGGTAAACATTTAGAGAAATTGTCTTGCTTTTTTTCTCAGTATTTTTCCAGTTGTTAGAGAATAGGGTGGCCAAAAACCTGTTTCCAATATAGTATGAGCTGCATGAAACGGAATTCTGGCAAACAGATCTGTTCCTGGAAACATCATCCATGTTGGCTCAGAAGGGTGATGGTTGCCACAGGTGTTGCAAACCTCCTGGACCAAAGGTCTTGAGCTGCTCCCAGCAACTCCCCTCATCATTGATTCAAAAGGAGATGGAACACTGCTAGTTGTTGTCCGAGCCCTTTTCCTTAGTGCAGTAAGTGCTTCTCTATTCCCATTTCTCAATCTATCATTCTCAACCAGCTGTATTTTTCCAAAAGGGACACATTTAATTGAAAAGCGATTAAAGAGATCCAGTAGGAAAAAAAGAAAGCTTTTATAGGCATAGTAAACAAAAAAGTCTCGATTGGGACTATGGTATTGAATTGATTTCTGTTAAGGACATAGCATATTAATAAGGAAATAACTTTGGGCTCAAGTAATTAGTTACTTTGTGAATCCAAACTGACTGCCATGACTCATTTGGCACTTTAGTGGGTTCTTTGCAGCTTTTAGTGTGTGGATTAACTTATAGTTATTAGTCCTAGATAGCAGCAGAAGGCAGCAGATTCCGAAATTGTAGTAATAAGATAGTGGATAGTAGAACGGACAGTATACCAAAGATACTAGGGAAAAAAATGTAACACCAAATACATCTAATCTAAGAACAATTTACAACAGACAACACCAAGGTTTCATAATTTAGGAGAGCTAGTTGCCCACCTACTTTGGTTGATGGGTCAAGGTTATATATAGTTTTTGTCATTTAAGGGTGTGTTTAGCTAAAAGCTTTTTTCAGAAAAAAACTACTATACTATAGTTTTCCAAAAGCTACTTTTCTATATTATAGAGAGGCAAAGAAATTTTTTTAGACTAGCTTTTGCTTAAAAAACTTTTCTAATTATCTTCAAAACTTTAAGCAATTCAGCCTTTTCCCACTTGGTGGATTTTGCTAGATAGATGGATCAAAAATTGCTATGTTTTACAGTAAATCGTGTCAATAAAGACAAATGATTGACCTATATTCCTTTATTGTTTTGCCTATAGTTTTTATGTTTCCCGTACTTCTAGTGCTTAGTTTTTCTGTCTCCATCATGATTAAAAGTTTTGCATATCACACATATTGATAAAAGTTATACACCCTTTTAAAAGTAGAACATGATTACAAATGTTTTAATCATGTGCAACTTAGAAGAAATACACCAATTTAAAGTTATATATGGTTGGTTAAGTTGCTCATGATTAAAACATGAAGGTGACATGTTAATCAATTGTTAATCACGTGACAGAGTTTGTGAAATTTTAACAGAAAAATTAGCATAGACGTTTTCTGCATGTTGAGAACCTTGAGGATCTAAACATATGCCTTTTGAAGTTTAGAGACTAAGTTGTACAAGACACAAATCTCAAGTCGCTAATTTGTAGTTTTGCATGATTAATATGCTACAGAACTATTTCATCTTGAAGATATATCATTGAAATTTAAGGAATTGTGTACCAGACTCTTATTATATTGATTCATTTATGAAAGGAGCAGGATGTTTTCACCATAAAATTGGTGTAAAAACCTGGGAAGAAGACAGCATTAAGGAATGGAAAAGTAGAATACATTAGATGAGAAAGAGTCTCAAATTCATCGTTATTATGTTCCCAAGAGAATATTTGAATGCAACAATAGATTCTGACATACATACTTCATACAAAGCAAAAAAGAAACAAAAATAATTACGAACTCTACCATGTAGTTTCTCAATAAGACCAATTTCTTGTCCTCAATGTAGCAATCGAAGCTAGATTTTACTCCTTTTAAATGAATTTTATTACTTACTATTTTTATAAGTCTTTGTAAAAACAGTAATCACCTTCAGTTCATAAATTTGAATTACCTGATGTCGGGCTAAAAGATGATGCTCAGCTTCCACTTCCAGTTCTGTTAACTTTTTTTGGAACTGTTTCATGTTCTCGTCCATATTTGAAGAAAAGAAACTCCTGAAAAGTTTAAAGAAAACATTATCTAGAGAAATTTGTATAAAATATCATCAAAATAACAAGCATTCAGTTTAATCAAAATGGAAAAATAATGCTATTTGTGTAGATTTCCTCTAAGAAATGTAACTAATAACCAAATATATGGATGAAGGAATATTCTAATATATGTTTTTCCATCCAACCCCCAGCCACTTATCTGAGCAGTTATATACTGGCTAACACATTGAGTTGAAATATTTATGATAGTCAACATAACCATCTTTATCTAACAGAATGCGAATTCAAATGAAAAGATTACCTTCAGGAAACTAGCTCTCTTCAATGGAGCAATGACCTTCCTCTTAACTCCTCAATTGCTACTGCAGCAGTGTTAATGCACAAGGGTTTCAACTGGGGCAATAGAACTCGACTAAATAACTTTGATCTTCGTGCAGAAGACTACCCACCAAGCAGCTAAACTGGCATGAGGAGGGTTTGAACCCACACCCATGGGGAAGATGGGAGTTATAAAAATATAAATTTCCAACCATATTGCACATTAATTTAGTTAAAATTAAGTATAGCAAGTGTTGATTAATGACTTTGCTCTATACAACATTTCTAAGTATACAAATTATACTCAAATGGTCACCGCAGAATGTAATTGGAGTTTAGCTTTAGCAAAAAAGTATTCTAAATCATAGCAAAAGCAACCAAAACATCACGCTGCAATTGATAGAGAGCCATTGAGACGCAATACTAGAACGGTTACCTTATTCAAGTTCGATTTGAGATGCCTCCGGCGTGCTTCCGACCACCAATTTGAGGTTTTCCGGCGGCGGCGGCGATTCGGACCACTCGAACGTGGAAGGTTCAGTGGTAAATGAGCTATTTTCATACTTCAAATTGATTGATTCATAGAAACTATTTTATACACTACCAACAATATAAACGCAAAACGCAGACGTTTTGGCATTTTTAAAATTAAATAAAAAGGAGTTATTATAAATATTGTAAATTAAAAAATTATAAAAGAAATTTAGATATTAATTTCGGTTTCTTTTTAAATTATAAAATTTCTTTTCTTAGTGGAACATGTTTAATTTTCAATTTCTTTTGTTATTATTGAAGAAGAGTCAATGATGTTTCAGGAAGCAACTGGAGACAAAAGATGAAGACATCAAACATATAACATATTTTGGACAATTTTTTTAATATTTTATATCTTTCAATCTATAATTTTGATCTTTATTTTTACATGGGATTTTGATATGTTTTTTAAAACTATCAAAAACTAAAAATAACTTTATATCACATTGCAAAATATGTACTGAACTTTAATACACAGTGGGAAAAAAGAGAGTCAAGATTCTTTGTCAAACCAGAACATCCGATTTGCATTAAAATAGCTAATGCCCTCATATTATTTTCTTAAAAAAAATCTGTTATTTTTTCCTAATCTAAATAAAAATAGCATTAAATATAAATTTTAAAATTAAATTCAAAATAATATATATACACACATTATACATAATACATGGTATATGTCGCAATTATTAAAAATAAAATATGAATATATAAATAAAGTAAACATAACCTTAAAATATAAATATTACTATATTAAAAAACACTATCACCAAATTTTTTTTTTTTAATAGAGTGTATTCAAAACTAACAAAGTTAATGCCATGACTAAATTTGCATATTTAATAATATTGAGTATACACTGAATATTTTTAAAAAACATCAATTTCAGTATGGTCCTTTTTTTAAAATATCAAAACATTATTTAATCCTTAAATTATTTTGAATAAAAATGCGTGTATCCTTCTACAACTTCAATTCTATTTTATTTTGAATTTTCCTTACCCGGATTTAGTTTCTTTAAATTAAAAACCATCATTTTATATCCTCAAATAATGTAGACAGTGCTTTACAAAAGAAAAAAAAAAATGATTCAGATAGGCTAAAAATCAATAGCTATGCCTTTAAAATTAAAAGATAGAAAAAAAAAATATATTTTAAAGAACACATATATACTTTATACATTTATTTATTATCTCTATATTCATTAAAGTTAGTAATTTATCCACGTACTCTACTTTATGGCATTAATATCACATGCAGAAAAAATTGAAGACTTTTTCTTTTCTTTCCCTACACAATTGCTCATTCCTTTGACTGTTTCAGTATTAATCTAATCACTAACTTTTATTTATCTATTTGGCTTTCACTTTTTGTCACTTTTTTTTTTCACTTATATATACACAACCAAGTTTTTGTTCTGCCACTGTGAAATCTCCATTTCTTGCTTTCTAGAATCTCACTCCAAATCATAATGGTGGCCACAGACCCAGTTAGAGTTCTTGTCACTGGAGCTGCTGGTAATTTTATTTTCAATACATAAAACTAATTTCTTACTTGAATTGAATCCATTCTTGCCTTGTTTGCCATCTAAGAAAAATGCGACATGTAAAAGTATTATAATTTATAATGTTTATCTTATGGATCAAACTTTGAAAAATGTTCTTTTCTTTGCTGCTAAGGTGGTGATGATTGATTCTCTTGCACTTGCATTTCTTGTGGACTCGGTTATGGTATATATGATTGTCTTGTTACAGAGGAATGTCTCATATGCATGGATTCTTCAATTGTTAAATTATGTTGCATTGTATAAAAGGGTAATGAAGGAGATTGTGTCCCTTGGATATGAACACAAACCGATCATGGAATTACAAATGTTAGCTTGGGGCATTGAGGACTATACATTTCTTAAGAAAATTCTTCTTGTTTTGCTTTGTGTTGTTTTGTTTTGCAAGATTGTCAGACACATGTTTGGTCTTCTCAAGGAAGAGAAGGAACCAATCACAGTATTGGTCACTGGTGCTGCAGGCATGAATGATTCAGTCTTTTCAAATTTTCCTCTGATTGTTTTCTATCTGCATATCTTTGACAGTTTTAAATAGTAATTATGATCAAAGTTTTGTCTCGTTCTTTGATATTGTGGGAAATTGAAGACAAATGTGACTTGTGTGATCATAATTACTGTCACAAATATTTCAAAAATATTGATCTAGTGGTTCAAATTGTAATGGCAACCCTTTTTTGAAACTCTTATTTTAGCATTTTTCATGCGATGCAATTCATATTCTAAACTACAAGTATTACTCAAATTTGATACACTGAGCTCTTAGTTGACATTGGCTAAACTTGTGAAATGTTGATCATGTTTTATTACACTTGTAAACATGTTTTTGGTCCATAAATTGGAAACAGAAATAATCAGATGTGCAGTGTTTTGTTTTTGTGAATCTTTATGTTGAATGAATTCAGTTCCATGCCATACATTGTTTTCTTACTGGACTTGTTCTAGTGCTGAATCTCAAACTCAATGAAAATGTGAGACTGTGTTCACAAGAAGAATAATTTGGAATAGGAAAATTTGGTTGCTGCATTAGTATTTTCTTAACTTCATTGGCATGCAAATTTTAGTTTTGATTTGGTTAAATTACAGGGCAAATTGGATATGCACTTGTTCCAATGATTGCAAGAGGGGCAATGCTGGGCCCAGATCAGCCTGTGATTCTGCACATGCTTGACATTGAACCAGCAGAAGAGGCCTTGAAAGGGGTGAAGATGGAGCTGGTTGATGCTGCTTTTCCACTTCTTAAAGGCATGTTTTCAAAATTCATGCTAGCCTAAGTACAATTCTTAATTAGTCTGTTTTAAAACATTTGATAGGAATTAAAAGTAAACATTTATATATCTCTTCAAAAAATTAATGAAACTATATCTCTATAGCAGATGATAGAACAATTCTTTATCATTAGTACCAGTAACTTTTGTAGTCACCATAAATATATTTAACCCTTTTCATATATGATGATTTTTCTTCAGTGACATCTCATAGTATTGGTTTTGCACATTAATGCAACAGGTGTTGTTGCTACTACTGATGTTGTTGAAGCTTGCAAGGGTGTGAACATTGCTGTGATGGTGGGTGGATTCCCCCGGAAGGAAGGAATGGAAAGAAAAGATGTGATGTCTAAAAATGTGTCAATTTACAAGGCTCAAGCTTCTGCACTGGAGCAACATGCTGCAGCAGATTGTAAGGTTGGATACAAACCACTTTCTCACCCTCTTTGGAGTTCAATTTTGAAAATCTTTGGCATCATGGCATTGTTCTTACACCAAAATACTTGTATGAATGTTTTATCTAATGCAAGAAGCTACTCAAAATTGTTTCAAACCAAGATCAATTTTTCAGTGTAAAATTAAACATATGAAAATTTATCTAAATGGTCCAATAAAGTCCAATTGGTAATTACTCTTGTTAATGCAGGTGCTGGTGGTTGCAAATCCAGCAAACACTAATGCTCTTATTTTGAAAGAGTTTGCTCCTTCAATCCCTGATAAAAACATCACCTGCCTTACACGACTTGATCACAATAGAGCCTTAGGCCAAATCTCTGAGAGGCTAAATGTTCAAGTGTGTGATGTGAAAAATGTTATCATTTGGGGCAATCACTCCTCAACCCAATATCCAGATGTCAACCATGCCACAGTCACTGCCAACGGTGCAGAGAAGCCAGTCAGAGAATTAGTTGCTGATGATAACTGGTACTTCACTTTCAAACCCTCCATTCTAATTCCCTTTGCTTTTGATTTACTTATTTTAATTTGAGTTTGGTATATATAGATGCTACATTATGCCATTACCATGTTTGAGTTAGAAGTCAACACACACTTATTATTATACATGACAAACATAAAATCCTAACAAATTCTTGTTAAAAGTTTAGGCTCTCATATTATACTAAAAAGTAAACTTTAAGTCTATTTCAACCTACAAAATTAACTTGTAAGATGAGATGTGTTTTGAGTTATATATTGTAAATTAGTCTTATCTAATTGAAGTCTATTTCAATCTTATAAAACTGATTTGTAAGACGACGTCTGTTATGAGTTATATACCATAAATTTGTGTTATCAACATGGACTTTAAATCTACAATCCTATAAAACTCACTTATAAGATAAGGTTTGTTGTGAGTTAAATACTGTAAATTCGTCTAAATCAACATAAATTTTAAGTTTATTTCAATCCAACAAAACTAACTTATAGGATGAGATTTGTCCCGAGTGATATAATTTAAAATTCATCTTATCTAACTGATGTGACATATCTACCACATAATATCAAAGTTTTTGCAACCATGTTTTGTGATATCAGTGTTTATCATTCCATAGACATTTCATTTCCTTAAGACATCTCATTTCCTTAAGACAGTAACTTTGTTTGATTTGTATAGGCTAAACAATGAGTTCATCGCCACTGTTCAGCAACGTGGGGCTGCCATTATTAAAGCCAGAAAGCTGTCTAGTGCATTATCTGCAGCAAGTGCTGCATGTGATCACATTCATGATTGGGTTCTAGGAACTCCTAAGGTAGGCTCTTTTGCCATCATAAGCAGAAGTTCACCCCATGCAAGTTGTTACAACCACTTTACATATATGTGTGTTTACCTTTTGCTGCATTTGCATTGATTTCAGGGAACATGGGTGTCAATGGGAGTGTATTCTGATGGATCTTATGGTATTCAACCTGGCCTCATATACTCTTTCCCTGTCACTTGTGAGAAAGGAGATTGGACTATTGTTCAGGGTAGATTTTCTTCTTCTCACAAACTTTGTAGGATTTAGATTTCCTTGTGTTATTTATGGATTCAAAGAACTTTTCACTATGTCAAGCTAACCACAACAAACTTATGCTATATGATCAATTATTTCTATAAAAAATGGTTAATAACACATTCTTTTGAACACCCTTTTTCTAAAGGATTAAAATTTGAAAAAATTAGAATGTGATTGATAATGTGATTGATGTTTTTGGTAGGTTTGAAGATTGATGAGTTCTCAAGGGATAAGATGGACAAAACGGCCCAAGAGCTTGTTGAGGAGAAGGCATTGGCCAAATCATGCCTTAATTGAATTGCAAATCAATAATTGTAGCTATTGAAAATAAAAAAGGAGACTTTCCTGAACCCAAAGGAGCAAATGAAAAACCTAAATTTGGGTTGAGATTAGTTTTTTATTTTAATTTTTATTGTATGGTTGTTTAGGAAATTTAGTTCTTCAAACAATGACATTGTGCTAGTTTATCCTCCTTTAACTTTTAATTATTTAAAAATATAAAAAAGTTCCTTTGCACCCACTTTTTCCATATACTTTATATTTGGTGAAGTTCATCATATCTACTAAAATATTGAATCCAGTTCCACTGCTTATTTAATGGATTAAAGTACATTTTATATGATTGTTTTCATACTTGAAATAAAAAATTTAGAGACTGAATTCAGTTAAGACAGACAAAAACTTTCAAAGTTATGTGATTTTTTAAGTAGTTGTTATTACTATTGTTGTTGTATAACTTTTAATCTAAATAATTTGTTTATATTGTATTTACTAGTTTTACTCTTTCTCTTTTTGTCACACAAACCTTCTTTTCATTTATGTGTCCTTATTTTTAATCTTTAATGTTTTAAATTAAAATATTTTGATTTCAATTTAATTTAAATGTCATTAGATGTAATAATTTGTTTACATGTTAATATAAATATTATTAAATATGACTAACTAGTCAATTAATATTTTTTTTTAAAGGCTGAATCAGATCTTAAGAATGCATTGGTATTATATAGAAATAAAACTATTAAATTGAGTTGTTATTCATTAATTAATAGGAACACTGCTTTCTCAATTTATATGTTGTTGTACTTGATGTTAGTTTAACTGTTTCATAAAATGACAGAACATTGTAATTTCATATAAAGTAATCAATATATATATATAT
>Ga0123340_1004024_pt1 | contig 13869 bp, 7 predicted proteins | sample SirMexnodulemix_FD_89961 | JGI IMG/M metagenome (GOLD analysis project Ga0123340, IMG submission 89961) | Root nodule microbial communities of legume samples collected from Mexico - Siratro Mexico nodule mix | ecosystem: Host-associated > Plants > Roots > Nodule | place: Mexico: Nepantla... | reverse complement strand
TATTTATCACCTGACAACCCCCAAATTTTTTTTTTTTTTTTTCTTCCCAAATAACCCAATTCCTTATTTTCCTTTAACTCTCGAAAATCTAAATTTAAAAAATTTTTTTTTTTTTTTTTTTTTTTGCATTTTTGACTTCTAAATTGACTCAATTCAAAATGTATGACTGCTTTTTATCTTTTTAGATTAGTCCAATCCGGAACTAACAATGACTTCCGGAAGAAAAAATAAAAGTTAAATTTGAAATACAAAATATACTCGGACCTTTTTTAAGTTATTTTCAATCTTTTCACAGTTATTTTAGGCGTTTTATAAAGTATGGAGTTGTGGGATGATATTATTGAGGTGCAGCGTCCTCAGTGCTTCTGAATTGGACAAAAATAAATCTTTCTTCTGACTAAAAGAAAACTCACTATTTCAACCCTCTAAATTGACCAAAAAGTATATATTTCTAATTTTTTTTCTGCCTTGTAAATAAGATCAAGATTGTATGCAAAGAAAGTTAGACGGAAATTTGTGTTAGCTAGAATTAGAAAATTGACGTAATGGCTTTAGGTCAAATCCATTTTTCAAGCAACAGACTAATCAAAATTCCCTCAAATTGCAAGTGGTGGATTTCTTTATTCATTATACCCAATTTTAGCAATGAGTTTGATGTTGATGCTGGATTACAGTGGAGGTTTCTATTGCCTAATCATTATTAGTGATTGGGTGGATGTATTTTCAGCCTCAATGCTGTAGGGTCACCCATTCAGGATTTGTTGAGTTGATTAAGGATATTGTGTATGATTATTATTTGATTCAACACTTTGATTGTTATTAATTTAAGGATGTCAATTTTCAGTACGGTCTGGTTAGCTAGGTAGTGCAACCACTGTGTGTATTATAGGTTGTAATGTCAATTTCTTAATTGCAAACTTTTTCAAAGCCAAGATCATGGGTGCCTTTCACCATGAAATTAATTTCAAAGCTGTTAGAGCCTCCAATATTAGGGTTGGTTCATTGCTGCTTTGCTACTTCTCTGCAAGGTATTCTCATCTTCTGCTCTCCAACTTCCCCACAAAAACAGCTCACCCTTCACACTCCTCACACCCCATTTTGTTAAACAATGATCTTCATAATTACCTGCTCTTGAAAATGAATAATAACTTTGTATGTGACAAGTGGTGTGTGCTTGATTAGTCCTATTTAAATTTGGGTAGCATGCATGTTACTACTCATTTTTCTTGTCAATGACTTCACCAATCTTGAATGGATTTGGCACATGTTGAAATTACCAAGATCAGCACAAGGAAATACATGGTGGGGTATGGAGTATTATAATTTGTGTTACTTATAACCGACGAAATGTATTGTAAGGCAATTAATTATTGTTTTCTGCTATGGCAAAACAATTCAGTCATCCTTCAATTTCAAAGTGAAAAAATAGTCTAAGAAAAGTCATTTTGCAAATCACTAAATTATGTGTAGAAACAAAATCCTATTCCAATACTATCAAATTTAGCTAAGTTTCCCTCTCATGCTAAGTTTCAAGTACATTCAAACTGTGTATTGTCTCGCCTACTTTCAGTCTCGTACGCAATTCAACCCTTAACCATATATTTATTTCTTTTTAAGAACTTTGCTTAATCAATTCCAACTTTGTTTTTTTCCTTTACTTTCACACCCTTTTCTTTGCCTTGCTTCCTTTTAAATTGGACCAATTTAGTCACTATTGGTAACTACGTGCATTTGAGTCATCTCTTCTCACTTGTTTGCATTAGGTAAAATTTCTTGAGAAATCAAACAATACTACAAGAGTACCACAAATAGCAATTTCTACTAAAAAAACTGGCTTCTCTACCCAAAATTTCAAGCATTTATATATTGATGTCCAAAAAGAATGGCAGGGAACAATTTTTCAAGATTCCTCCAAAAACAGAAAAGGCCAAAATGGACATACAAGGTGGAAAGAAAAAAAGTTGCCCATGCAACCATTAGTTGCTATCAAAAGGGAAAGGATCAGTTGAGTGTTGAAATAAGAACAAATTGGAAGCTATCATGTCCCACTCAATACTGGAACAGCCTTGCATAAATTAAATAGATCAATCTATAAAATTCTATGCAATAGTGGAAGAGCAATATTGCTGGACTTACTGTATGCAATAGAGAAAGTCATGTTTAGGGAATGAGGAATATATACAAACATGGTTTCTGATCTTAGCATTCTTTGTTTGGTAGCTGTTTGAGTAGAGAACAGCATTCAATGGCTGAACATGATTTCTCCTTTTAAATAAAGAATAATAGTATCATGATTAAGTTAGGTGTACAATTACTCAAATACCTTAACGACTTGATTTAGTGTCATTAGTGATATAAACTTTTTAGACAATGACTTTTTATAAAAATATGCATATAATTTGAAAGGCTCCCTTTTTTTAATGCTTAAACAACTTCAATTTTTCAAAGGAAACTATTTATTAAGTCTAAGTCAAATTTTCACTGACATGAATTCTGATATTCCGCAGAAATTTTTCAGTACAAACTGAGTACAATAGAAAGACTACTAAGGAATTCATCAACTCCTACACAATGGACATATGTGTGTGAATCATTCATAAAGCTTATACCGTACATAGAAAAGTAATGAAATGGAGTAAGACACAATTTAGTATAGTAATCATCTGGGACCATCATCTTCTTGATCTATTGAATATTCAAATAGTGATATGAGAGACAGAAACTTGACAAGAATAGTATATTTCCCACCCAATGAATATTCTTCTGGGTCTACTCAATGATGTAGAAACTAGAAAGCATGATGTGAGGCTATATGCATAGTTTCCTCTACATGACCAAAGTATGAGGTGCCAAGATGTTAGCCTTTCAACCCATTCCTTAACCTCCAGTATCTTTTAGCATTGTTTAGTCGTGCCAAAGTATACTATGCTTTAACTTCACTCCTACTCAAAAACGCATAAAACCTCCCCCTCTAAACCCTTTGTACAATGTCCTCATCATTCTGTTGTGTTGAGCACCACTTCATTAACTCTTTCTTCCCACCATTAAGCTCCACTAATCCCCATGATCCCTTCAGGAATAATGAAGCCTCCCAGAGGAAAGCTTCCTCTTCCCATCATTGTCATCACAACCTGTGTTCTTGTTTTTGTGGCTATCTTGAATGCAGAGAGACTCAGTTTCCTCACTTCCAAGTCCATTTTCAAGTTCAAACCATGTCCTAGACAAATCACCGAACCAAATTCCAGTAAGTCACCTTCTCATATGCCAGAACTACATCTTTGCCTTCTTATGTTTTTATCTAATATCAGTTTGACTCTAATGCAATTATATCTCATCATACCATGATGACAGTTCTAGCAGGTGACAAAAAGGCTGATGAAGAGGTTGTGGTTGTGAATGCTTCATCATGGATTGATGACAGGTTTGATTTTGACCCTGAGGAGTGCAATGTTGCCAATGGGAAATGGGTGTTTAACTATTCAGCAACGCCTCTCTACTCTGACATAAGCTGCCCATATGTAGATAGACAGTTTTCTTGTGTCAAGAATGGGAGGAATGATTCTGACTATCGTCATTGGGAGTGGCAGCCAGAAGATTGCACCTTGCCACGGTAAGTTCCTCACTCCAACTTGCCAATTGTGATTGTAGAACATGCTTTATGTATATAAACTTTTTTATCATATACATGTACTTTTAGTTTATGTAAGGTACATTCCAAAGTGACTATATTTTGCAGTTTCAACCCAGAGCTAGCCCTCAGAAAGCTTCAAGGGAAAAGACTGCTATTTGTTGGGGATTCACTGCAAAGAAACCAGTGGGAGTCTTTTGTCTGCTTGGTGGAATGGGTCATACCTCATAAGCATAAATCTATGAGACTAGGGAGAGTTCATTCAGTCTTCACTGCTAAGGTATTGATATATTGACTGAAATGATGATCAAATATGTTGACTCAACTCAAACAGCTATCAACTAGCACAAAACTTAGATGCAGTTTTACATATGCTTTTGCTGTTGTTTTCCAATCAGAATTGGAGTTTCACTCCAACAAAATATTTTATCAAATGTTAACTTGAGTTATAAAGGTCAATCTCCAATTAGAAAACAATACCAAAAGCATATTGGAAAGTACATCTATGGTTTGTCCTTAACTTAATCGGATGCTCTCTGGCTCTGAATTGTGTAATTGACACAAACACAATAAATAAGCACACTATTTTTTAAAACATGCTTCTTTTCTGAAAACTCAAGATCGTTCTTTTTGTATCTGTGTTTTCACAGGCATACAATGCCACCATAGAATTCTATTGGGCCCCTTATCTTGTGGAGTCCAACAGTGACATAGACATCATAGATATAAGGAAAAGGATAATAAAAGTGGATGCTATAGCTGAAAGAGCCAAAAACTGGACAGGAGTGGACATCCTTGTGTTCAACACCTACGTATGGTGGATGAGTGGTATAAGGATAAAAACAATGTTAGCTTTCTTTGATACTCACTACTAAATCAGCATAATATTTCTGTTATTCTTCTTCTGTTGTTCATGTCAACCATTCAACAGTCTCTTTCAGCATTTGATCTTTAACAAAAAGCTAGAAAACAGTGTCTGACCTCTAGTTTACAAATTTCAGATGGGGTTCCTTTGCCAATGGACAAGAAGGGTATGAAGAATTTGACACCCCAATTGCTTACAAGTTAGCTTTGAAAACGTGGGCCAACTGGATCGACTCAACCATCAATCCAAACAAAACCCGGGTCTTTTTCACCACTATGTCACCAACACACACAAGGTCTCTTTCTTAAGAAAACTTACTTCAACTTATTATTATAGCAACAACTTAAGCTATAAGCTAAACGCATGTTTGGATTCACAGTAAATCCTCTACAACCATGTTGAAATACTAGTTAGGTAAATATTCACATCCTTTAGTATCGTGTTAAGAAATTCATTCTAAATCCAAATTGATAAGCTTTTACATTTAGATTCATCTATTCTCAAACATAAATCACATCAAAATCAAACAAACATCAGTTTCATCCAAAAACAATTCATTAGTCAAGTAGTTATTTGCTTCCTCTATATATCTCAGTAAAATGCTCAACATTGTAACAAGTAAAGTGTGTTGTTTCTCAGAAGCCAAGACTGGGGCAACATGGAAGGTGTGAAATGCTTCAATGAGACAAAGCCAGTGAGGAAAAAGAAGTACTGGGGAAGTGGTTCTGACAAGAGAATAATGAGTGTGGTGTCCAAAGTAGTGAAGAAAATGAAAGTTCCAGTGACATTCATCAACATAACACAGCTATCAGAGTACAGAATTGATGGCCATTCCTCGGTTTACACTGAAACTGCAGGGAAACTGTTGACTGAAGAGGAAAGGGCTGATCCACAAAACGCAGATTGCATACACTGGTGTTTGCCTGGTGTTCCTGATACGTGGAACCAAATACTTTTGTCTATGTTGTAACAAATAAATACATATCTTGCACAAAGATCCATGCCTTTTTTCTTTACTCTTGTGACATGAAGATGTCAACTATTTTGTTTGTTTGTGTACATTATTCATGTCGAAATTCCATCTGCGTGATACAAATATACATTTGTTATGATTCATGAATAGTTCACATTATAGCACATTGTTGAACCAAAAGGATCCCATTGTCACACAGAAACATTGGAGGTGTGTCACGTTAAAAAAGTTGTGTTCTACTTCGCATTCCAATCAAAGAAACTAATTATTGCTTCAACTTCTTCAATTTTTTACCATGATTTTGGGGAGTGTCCATTGCGGAAGATATTCAAACACACACTAGGCATTTGAAATCTCCACAACCAACAAGCTCTGTTATCACAGTAATGCAAGTGAAAGGAAGATACTTTATGGCTTATGACCAAATGTCACAATTTGTTGTTCCCTGTCAAGAACAATTAATTGAAATTTATGAAAAAAAATAATTTTGGTGTTAAAATGTCATGCAGAAACCAGCGAATTCATACCAAATGCACTCAGTGTAATTAGACACTGTTTAGAATGATGGAAAGATGAAATCCCTTTTTCTTTAATTGAATGAAGTACCATTCATTTACTATTTTTTAAATATTTTTAAAAGTTTATTGTGTTTCCTTTGTTATACATATTACATTATAAGTTTATAGTAATTGTAATTTTATTGAATTAATATATGAGGTAAATTTACAAATGTCATCACAAATTTTAATATATATATATATATATACGCATATGTTCTAAAAAAGAAAACACTAGTTTACAGTTTCATGATTTTCTAACAATAAATTCTTTCTCAAGAAGAGACTAAACAAAGGTTAGTGTTGAGAAATTGTTTTGAGTTTTCCTGTAATTTATAAGAAGTGAAATTTCTGTTAATGAATTTATTTATTAAATCATAACAACTATTGAGTAAATTTATATTATCTAACTAGAAAACATAATTTATCATTGAAAGAGTCTTCTTAATTCTTTGTGGAACACCTCATCTATAATTTCTTGAGTTTTAAAAAATTACATAAAAAAAACTAATCTGAGATATTTATGACACATTAATAGTATATAACCTATAATGAAAGAATGAATAAATAATAAGAACTTTATAAATACAGATATTTTGTTTTTGCACAAAATTTGTTATTACAAGGACTATGATTTGATATTGAATTCTCTCATATTCTGGTGATTGAAAAACAATGAATTAGAATATATGCATTATTATATGTAAATTTAAACAATTAAATTAATTTAAAAAGTGCATATGTATATATTATTTGTTTATCTTCTATAAGAGTAATTCTCTTGTCAAATTTGAAAATTGAGTTTTATCTGTTATTATTGTATAGGCTCACTTGGTAGAATAAAATTACAAACAATGAAACAATGAATCTACAATAAAGAATATGATTCATATGAATAAAAATTGTCGTTATCATCATTATTATATAAATAATTATACAAAGAAAGCATATATGTAACTATCACAAATATTATTGTAAAGTTGAATTACCTTTTTTATCTTGTTGTTAATTGACTTAACAAATGTGAGTGATTGCCTAGTGTTCCATTGTTTTACAAATTCAATTTACTACGGAAGAATGATAAGCATTAAAAAAAAGTGCAAAATAAACATAAAAATGCATATATTGGCAATTATCTGATTGTATAAGTGAATGTCTTTCTTTTTATTTCGTCATCAAACTGTAAGGTCTCCTTGTATTTTAAATTACCTTTAATAAAAAAATAAGTATGGTGAAATTACTTAATGTTTTGTAAAATGATGTATAATTAAGTAGAAAGGATAATATACTTGATCTTGAGATAACAAAATTTTTTATACACAACATTTTCGATAAATTCAAGATGTTCTTCTTTAATAAGGATTTTTGTAAAAGTTTGAGAAACATGTTTCGACAAAGTAACATATAATTAGGATTTTTGTGGGAGTTTGAGAAATATGTCTTGACAAAATAACATATAATTAATTATGATTAAAAACATGTTGTAGAAGGTAAATTTAAATGTTGAGTATAGTTTATCTCTATGATTTATTTATAGTTATTACAAAACTTAGTTTTACATGAAATTGTTTCTTAAAAAGTATAAATGGGAGACTTGCACTTATTATTTTATGTTTAATTTTTAGTAAGAAAGATCCTTTTCCACCATGATGATTTGTCAAGATTTCAACGTAGAACAGTAATCTTGTCCCATTACATAATCTGGATTTAAGGCTTATGTTTCACAACAACATTAATGATGCACCTTTTTTCACTTTTAAAATGTGTTGTAAACCACCTCACAATTGAGTATAAGTGCTCTTGTTGGTATAAATTACGTGTCTCCTTCAATCTTGTGAAATGACAATAAATTATGATGTCTCCTAGAAAATGATCAATAATCATGTCATTTAGTTTTTCAACATCTTCATTTCTTAGAGTCAATATACCTCTATGAATCATATAAGATGCATCCCATGTATGAAATTTCAATTGGAGAAATGTTTCTTGTATAAGTTTTTGTATTGAACTATCTCGTTTCCATGATATTGCTAGTTCATGGGGTATTTTTACCATATCATCAAGATTTGTGGGTTCAATCCCATGATGTGCATAAGATATTCGGCAAAATTGTGATCTTGTAATGATCGCATGTTTTGTTGTAAATGAAATACTTTTGTGTTACTCCATAAAGAAGACTTAACAATACATGCAAAAATTATTTGTGCCTTTGTACCTTCATACACAAGTGACACTACCTAACAAAAATCTCCTCCTAATATCATCATTTTCCACCAAATAGAGTATCACAATCTGGAATGTCCTTTAATAATTGATCTAATGTCTCCAAAACATATCTATTAGTCATTGGTGCTTCATCCCAAATAATTATTGTTGTTTCTCTTAGTAGCTTTGCAAGTTCAGATGTTTAATTATCAAACAAAAGGAAATAGACTCTATATTGATTGGTATTTTAAATCGAGAATGTGTAATTCGATCACTAGATAATAATATTGCTACTATACTAGTGAAGGTTGTCGCTAAAAAGTCTTTACTTTTACTTCATGAAATTAATATATGATAAAAGAATGATTTGTCAATTCCTCCCGGTCCATCCAAAAAAAATTCTTGCCTTAGCTTATGGTGGATTAAATTTAAAATGATATTGAAAGCAATCAATTTATCATTATTCAATTTGTGTACATTATCAACATTGTAATGGGTATTGATAACTCTTCTAGTATAATTCTTGATTATGAAGTATTTTTAAAAACATCTAATATCAATATAGATAAATCAAAATCATTGATTATTTTACCACACTAAATAAAAAAGTGATTTAAATCCCTCAATAAAATATTAGTGAAGTTCATGCTTATATAAGTGTTTGTTAAAGTATAATCTTTAATAGATATATAAAACTCATTCGAAGAACTTTTTATATGAGTTGGTTAACAAAAATAATAATATAATCACAAACAATCTCCTTAAAATATAAAATATTTGTAAACTTGATGCCCAAGCTTTCATGAATACTTTTATCATTTTCTAAAATCTTCCAATTTTCATGTTGTTTTAAAAGTGAGAGGATATATTTCATCTAGTGATAATAGACATTCCTAATTAATTGATCTTCTTAAATCAGAAATCAAAATACATGAAAAGAATTTATCTGAGATACAATATAAAATTAATCAATAACTTTTTTTTTATCTTCTTGAATATCATTCCTTTTATCTTTTATGTCAATGATAATACTCTTACATGTCTCTATACAAATAACGTTTAGATTGTGGATCTCTATAATTTAAAACAAAAAATTATTATGTAAGCATAATTTCGAAACTATTTTCATCATTTAATATGTCATTCATGTTTTGATGCTTATAAACCGGGATTTGGTGAATGAATTTGTGATTCAAGACATGAATTTATTTGATAAACTAATCTAAATATTTTTCATAAAACTTCTGAACCACAAATTCATCTAGCATTAATATATTATTTATAATGAATCCTCTACGAACTTCTATTTCTACCGGATCTGATCCGATATAGACCTTTATACAAAAGTTACATAATATCTATTATTGAAATATCTTTTGTATAGTGAATATGAATCATTATTTTGACATCTTTCTTCCAAGAATATCTTAGAATTGTTTTTTGTACTGACTGTGATTCACACATTACAATATGGATTAAGAGTTCCGCATACATTATTATAATATGGGATTAAGAGAGAGTTCCGCAGATCATCCATTGTGATTTTTCTTCAATCTTCAAATTAGTTAAATAAGAAAAGAATAAAAATATATATTTAGTATACTCTCAGTTATCTTGATCGGAAACTATAAATATTCATATTATTACAATTGAGTTTGAGCAATAAAAATTAAAAATAAATTCGATAAAGGATGAGGATGAGTTAATGTTTATAATTCTGAAACTATGGTTATAATTGAGCGATAAAAATAATAGTTTAACTGTTAAGGTTTGACATGTTTTAATATTATAAAGATAAAATCGAATAAAAATGTGTGCATGTATTTTCTTTACATATTGTTATAGATAAAATTACATAAAAAGTCTATCTAAATTAAATATATAGAAACGTGTGTAGCAAGAAGGGTGGTGATATAAACGAAACTGCAGGCTGAGTTTTTACCCTTCGCCGCCTTTTTCTGATTCTAGAAACATCTTCCGATCAAATCAAGGTTTGCGATTAATACCCAATTTTATGTTACCTTTTCTGTTCTCGCCCACGGATTTCGATTTCGAAACCCTATTTTGGGTTATTGTTCTCTAGTGTGTTCACTTTTTCGCCGGAAGAAAGACGTAAGATTGGGAAAGAAAACATAGGGATTGTCATCTGATAAGCTTTAATTTTGGGGCGGTTTTGCGTATTTTAGATGTTGGGTAATGATTTTGAATCTTTTGCAGTTTGAAGCTGAGAAATAAACATGGCTGGGGGTGCGAATTTCATGCAAAGGGTTCTCTCTTACGTGGTGAACGAGGTGGTTGTCAATGGTCTTGCCAACAGGTGCGTGTTTTTGCCACCATTGTACTTTGTTTTTCTGTAATTTTGTTATTGATTCATGCGTGTATTTTCTGTAATTTTATCTAGGGCAACATTGTTTCACTGAAATTTTAATGGGTTTGAGTGGTTGCTGCGTGGTCACATATATGCCATGATAGTCGGTGCTATTGTTTTTGTTGTATTAGTTTCTCCTGTGTAGATTTTTGGAAATTTTGGTAACATTATAATGTGGATTGTGCATAAATCGTATGGTTGTGTGTTGACTCGGGCAAACATTATTTTTTTAAGATTCTAATTGATTTTTTTTCATTGCTGAGACTCGTTTTTTGATTGAGGGACTCGGACAGGGGCAGAAAGAAAAGCTTGGATATGCTTGAGCATGAAAACTTCCCATAGGATTATTATTACATTGAAGGAATATTGGATTTATGCAATTGACTCAGACTGTCATCCATTTCTATGTTTTGGCAACATTAATTAATTGCAGAAAAACCTGACATTAGGATTATTAATCGTGTGATGTGTACTATTATATGATTGTAGCTGTGACTGTTTCAGGTTGCGTGTCTATTGTGTCACGATTCTGTGTTGTTCCTACTGTTGCGGCCAATATTGTGATATATAGTTCCCAGTGATAAAAACACATCTTTATCCCCATTTTCTGAGCTTTCTAACCCATTTTTTTCTTCTGGTTTCTCCTCCCTTTTCTTTTTCATCAGATACTGTTTGAAACCCTTCTTCCTTACACCTTAATAATAACACAAACACTTACCTCTATTTTGTTTTTGAACTCCAGTTGAACCAAACTCGTTCTACAACTTGCTGCCATTGTTTTTGGCTAAGCTCGATTTTTGCGACACCCACTTCAATCCTTTCAAGATTCTAAATTTCTACTTCAGGCAGTTTATTTAGTTTTGTTTTGTTTATTTTTAGAGTTATTTCATGGAAATATTTTTTCAGAATCGATTTACACAATAAAAGTATTCAAACTTTTTTGATAGTTTTTGTTTGAAATGAAAACAATTTTTTTAAGATCAAGGGCACCATCTTCTTCTAAAAGGTTTTTCTATGCTCTCCAACAATATTTATTTCTCTTCAGAGTTCAGAGATATTACCTTGGCAATCACCTCATAGGTGCTTATGCTATTTAAGGCGGATATCCTAATCCCACTCAAATTTGAAGTCTCCTATTGTATGATACGGAATCCTAATCCCACTCAAATTTGAAGTCTCCTATTGTATGATACGGAATCCTAATCCCACTCAATTAACTTCTTTTTTCTGATCCCTGTTCCATCGTAGGCCATTGATTTCCCTCTCCAGCGCATTGTTGTTAGGAATTTGTCAAATGGCTTAGGCTTAGGCTTAGGCTTCAATAAGTTTGGGAGTCATTGTTGGCACCTGTATGGGGTGAGTGAGGGAAAAGTAATGGTTGGGTTTGAGTTGGGAACAAGAGAAACAAAAACATTAAACTGTGCTCTCTCAACTTTTAATCTAAAAATGAAAAGATTATGGAAAGCAAGTTTTCAAAATAATCAGATAAAAAAATTTCCACCCAAAAGGATATTTTTTTCATTATCTTTGTTTTATAAGAAAAAACTGTTTAAAAGATTTGTAATAAAGCAGACCCTTAGTCTGGCTGATATGCTTCAATTAGTTCCTTGTGATTCCAAATCAAGCATACAGATATTTAAAATGCGGGTGCATTCAATCTGTGTCTTTTCAGTTATCCAATTAAGTTTCTACCCAAATTTCTTTTACAATATTAGTTCTTGCTTTCTTGTTTACAATCATCCTCTCGTGTTGATATTTCATTGTGGTTTCCCAGCCCGGCATTTCAGAGGTTTGCGGTGAGGACATCAAGAAGAATTGAAGATATTTCTAGCAAAGGTAATTGGAGAAAAATAATTGTTTTTCGATATTTTTTTGAACTTATACAAATCTGTTTCACACTTGTGATATATATATATTCTGGCAGCTATTCAGAAGAGGCAGGAGCTAACTGAGCAGATCAAGGACATCTCAAAAAATATGGAGGATGTATGTTGTCGAATTAATATTAAATAAGCTATTACTTACAATGTGATTATTGGTTTTTAACTTTTCCTTTTTCTTTTGCTGCTTCCAGTCATTCAAGAAACGGTGATTATGGTGCTCTTGCTACATTGCTGAAGTTTATGGATTTGTGATTCTCTTTTGCGAAAGATGCCGCAGGATACAAGCCGCGTGTCTGTAAATTTCTTAAGTAATGATATATTTGGTTCTTAAGTGGCGATCTCAAAGTTTGGGATATAAATGTTGGGTTTCTTCCAGTTTGCTTGGTAAACTGAGAACAAGATTAGGATATTACTGCTAGTTTAGGATACTACTTTCAACGAATATTAGTCTTTGTTTCATTTGAAACTATTGAAGACTGATGATTATTACAAAATAATATGATGCATTTTGCATTGAATTTTTTATAGGACAGTGGGAGTGAATCCAGGCTGCAGATAGGACTTCGGCAAATCGTTTTGTAGTCAATGTGTTGTTTGGAGTGACATGAAATATATGAGTTGTAGAAGCTGATAGGGAATTTTCCCCTCCTTTTCCGTTGCACCCTGGGGCTTTTGCCAAATATTAATATAAAATTCGAAGCAAATCAAATTAATATTTTGTAGTTCAATTTGAATCGGTTTTTGCTGCATTTGTTATAAAGTTGTTAAATATTTTTTTAAGAAAATATTGTTAAATATATACTTTATAATGGAAATTTGCTAAATAAGTGGTATGCTGAAAAGAAATATATAATTATTGTTATATTTTCTTATATATAAATAATTATACAATTTTATAATTAATGTTGTCAAAGTAAATTTGCCTAAGAGAGAAATAACATTAATTTGTGCTGTTGAAAAAAATAACCATGATGATGTCTTTTGACTGAGTTGATGATGGTTGCACTTAAGTTAATAATATGCCAATCGAAGTAGAGTTAAGATTTACTTGACTTAAAATGAAAAAAAAATGTTTTAGATAAAAATTAATTTTTATTTTAAGTAATGAAATCATTTTTAAAAAAATTCTACTCATTTCAAAATTTTGTAAAATTAAACTCTCTTCTAAAGAACTGTTATCCAAATTATAAAAGGCAGTGTAAACAAGAAATAGATGGTAATTACACATAAATTTTAGATAATTGAGTTTAATGATATAGGTCCAAAATAACTCGTCAGTTTGAAGAGTTTAACACCCCCCTCTCCTCCTCTCTTTTTCTTATTTTTCTTTCTATATACACATATATATAATTTAAGATTTATGTATATAATTTAGAATATATATATATAT
>Ga0123340_1004023_pt1 | contig 13870 bp, 9 predicted proteins | sample SirMexnodulemix_FD_89961 | JGI IMG/M metagenome (GOLD analysis project Ga0123340, IMG submission 89961) | Root nodule microbial communities of legume samples collected from Mexico - Siratro Mexico nodule mix | ecosystem: Host-associated > Plants > Roots > Nodule | place: Mexico: Nepantla... | reverse complement strand
GTTTAAATCATATTCGCATATACTATATAAAACAACTAAGACATCTATTAAGACATGAGTACGAAATTAGCCAGACATATTAAAAACTTACAATATGTTCTTCAGAATAAGAGAAAGGAGAGAAATCTTGCAAGGGGAGTAGAGAGAAGGCAGAGTTTCTTACACTAGAATTTGTGTAACCACGAGATACAATATTTTGTGGGACTAGATCATATAGCCTGTAATACCTGTAATAGGTATCCACGTAAAGACAAAAGAGCTATTGCTCTTTATGATACCAGCATGTTCTGGTCAATTCTAATTTTTACTTTTCTAAAAACATTAGAGTTTAACTTTTTAAAACTCTAAAATTAATATTTGGAATTTAACATTTATAATAAGGTACATAAATAATATATATTTAGAGATCTATAAAACCTAGAAATATCACATATTATTTAGTGCCCTCTTTTAACAGTTTTACCTTATGCCAAAATATTTCCATGCATTTTGCATTACAGTTATTTCGGTCATTTTTCTTATTTATCTAATTCTGTTATTTATTGTAATCATGGTACAAAATAACCTACATATTTATATTATTTTGTTCACTAATCACAGCCATTGGACTATTCTATTTAAATTACACATAGAATCACTATAAGACATTTACACACATATAAGGAAAACTCATGAACTCAGATTTTATTTATTTATTTGATAAAGCAGTAGAAATACATAAGTTTAACGAAGGAAAAGAGAGAGAAAAGAAGAATATTTGAAAAACTCAAGTTCACAGCAATTTCCCTCAACTCATGTGATCCTCAATTTTCAGACTATAATGCCGTCGTTCAACACCGCAGGCAATCGTAAAGCCAAACTGCGTTTCAAGTCAGGGGAAACAGCATGTTCTCCGATCATGGTCTCCAACACTGCAGCTGAAACAGCCTTGTTCTCTATAACTGCAGCCTCTTCTCCTGGGATGGTTGCATCTTCAGAGAAACTAAGCTGTGGATTCATAAAACAAAACAGATACATAGGAGCTATGAGTGAAGTTTAACAAAAACATTATTCATTACTAAATTAGCCAGGGTAAGAAATGCAATTGAATTCATATACTGACCCCCAAGATTCCATCAGGTGATTGCCTGTAGAAAACAGAGGCACCAGGTGGAAAATTCACAGTCTTGAAGGCTTCTGCAAACTGGTCAATGGCTGCAGCTTCAGCCTCACCATATGTCCCTACAGACTTCAAGTGTGCCACGCAGTTTTCCATCACCTTCCTTGAGTATTCTGGCCCACTCAATGGCAGAATCTTCGACCCTCTTATCAGCTTTTCAAAGGGTCCTACAAAGTGATCATATTTTACTCACATGATTTCACTGAATGGATCCATGTATGTATATAAATAGTATTATAACAATAGTAACAAGCATGATTTGGTTGACTTTTGTTTTGTCCATAATTTCTCATAACTTTACTTTTAAAAGATTAATTAAAATATCATCAATTATTATCTCTTTCAATACTGTTCTTATCTGTATTCAATTATATGCGATAAATGATCAAGAGGAAGGTAATTTTATGTTTATCATAGTTTTCAGAACATTAATTAATCTAAGTAAACTATACAATAAAATTGACATTAAATATTGCAGAAAAATTCCAAAACAGAAAAAAATGGAGAGAGTTTGGTCTTAACCTGAAATGATGTCTCTGTAGAAGTCGAGAGTGTTGTTCAACTCTTCTGAAGGCTTACCCTTCCACTTAGTGGCGAGTGATGCCACCGCTTTATCCTCCAAGTATACTCCGATGGCTGTGAACTTTATGAATTTTCCCTCAATCGTCAATCCTCTCTCCCCTGCATCACAATTATCTAGGTCAATTCAAATTCATAGATTCATATATACATATAACTGGAGGAAGTGATAGAACCTGCGCCGCCGAGGAAATAGGTTTTGGCGGTGGCTGGAGAAGTAACCACCGCAGGGAAGTGGAGGAATTCCACCTGGACGTCGGTGATCGTTGGTGCTGAAGCCATTTTCAAACTCTCTGCTCTATCACTAACATGACAGTGCAAGAACGCAACCAACTTATATAGGGAAGAACTCTTATGTCTCCTAAAGCATTTTTAGAAAAAAAAAAAAAAAATCTATTATATACTATTCCATGTTCATTTATATCCAATATTTTCAAATAATATATTAACAATTTTAATTAAAATGCTCTTTATACTAATAAACTTAAAATATAATTTACTAACATACTTCGACCAAATTACACGCTGAACTTCGTTAGAGTGAAAGTATAAATTTGGAGGGTACTATTTAATGAACAATTTAATTATTAATTAAATGAATATTTTTATTTAATCATTTCAATAAAATTCACTAATATGTGTGTGTGTAAAAGTCATCACATTAGGTTTGAAACAATTGTGGAAATGTTTTTAGTCAATTATTTGACCAATTTCCTTTAGACTTTTATATTTTTTTTAATTTTTATGTGAAGTATTTGAAAAGATAATTTATTGATTATTAAATTTAATTAATTCCTTTGATACTACTTTTTGTATTTAATCTATATATTTGAATTGTGTTTATCATTTTAAAAGTTCACTTGGGTAAGTCGTATTTGTTTAGTGAACGTGCCACTTAATTATTGTGTAGCACACACAATTCAATTATAAATTTTATGTTAAAAAATAATTATAATACACTCACTCATGGTTATCTTCTTCTTTATCACCTACCCACCTAACTAGCACACTTAAAAAAATAATAATAGCAGAATAAAATAAATGAAGATGTCAAAGTTGACTAGTTCTTGAATGAGTGTGTTGGGTCATTTGATTATTGTTAGAAGAGAATAATCCAGGCATATGCTTAGTTTACCTCACCTAACTCACCAAAAACCAAAAGTGTGGTCTTAATTAAATATTAAAAGTTATTTTAATTAAATACAAATACATTAAGAAATCATAAACAAAAATTCTTATGTATCACGATCACGAAATTAATTCCTTAACCAGTAATTTTAAGAGACTGACTAGTATTCATCAAAACAAAAACCCTTAATAAAAAAAGAAACACCCTTAACCAAACCAATCAGGCTTACAGCACATTGTGTAATAATTATTCGTCACTTTCTCCTTTGGATATGTTTAGAAGAGAAGACATATAGAAAAGAATTAATTTTAAGTCGGATAGAAATATTAAAAAAAATTAAAAGATGGCTTCCAATATAAAAATTCAAACTTTTATTTGTTATTGCATTTATTTTTTATTTTTTTTATCATTATACATGTTTGATTGTATGTATCTAGAGAAAAAAGTTCATGGAATTATATTGTGAGACTTAATTTTAGATTAATGATTTGAAAAATTAGTCTTTTTTTAGTGTTAAACATATCCGATCATGTTATTAAAAATTAAATTTAACTAATGACGAGACTCAACGCGAAGTAACTTGTACAGGTCATATTTTAACTTTATTTGTATTTCTAAATTTAAAGGTATAACTATATTAAATATTAAAAATAAGAGTTTGTCATTAATAATGATTTGATTTAATTTAATAAATATTGTATTCCTGACTAGGAAACGTTTTAAATTTACGCTAAACAAATAAAAAAAATATTTTATTAAGAGAAAAAAAAATCTAACATGTATTACTAATAATGTTAGGAGGACTGCTTCTTCTTTCAACTCCATGTCATCTTTCTACATCTTCATAATTTTAAAAATTTCAACAATAAACACTAGTAAATTACTTAATTGTTTTTGCTATTACAAGATAGGGTTTTCAAGAGAAGAGGTGCAATGCAGTTTTGAACAGCGATGAAAGGTGTAGCAATCATAGTAGTGAGAGATTCTAAGGTGTTGGAGTAACAGGTTGAAAGCATTTTGGACTGTCATCAGTCGGAGTGCGTGGCTAAAAAACAAGCAGCTTCGTCATCAGAAGTTATTCGATTTTTATGTTTTCAACATATTGTAGAAACTATAAGTAATTTAAAATTCATAGGAGCTTACGGTTTGTACAACCCGTAAGTACATAGGTATATAAGAGAACTCTACTGATTGTACAAATCATAAACTGTGATGTTTTACGGTAGGAACCGTAGTAGAACGTTCCTGGTTTACAGTTTGTGCAATTCGTAAGCAGTTGAAAAAATTCAAATGCTTATGGTTTGTACAAATCGTATTGTTCAGTTTCTTCTACATGGACAGTAATGTGCAGGTTTCTCTTAAATGAAATTTTATGTTTGTTTTGATTTCTTTATGTGATTATTTTAAATGATTTATTTAGTCTAATATAAAAGGATAAATTTGAATGAAATTTTTTGAAGTAGATAAAATATTGATATGAAATAAGCACATGAAAGTATTGTTATGATTAAGGAATATGAATATGATTTATATTTTTCAAACAAATGAGATAAATAAATTTCTTTAAATTGAATGTTTTTATTAGATAAATTGGGATATTGACTTTGAAATTTTGTTATATTTAGATATTTCATACTAGAGATAGTTTACTTGACTTGAAATAGATGTAGAAAATTGCTTTGAGACACGACAATATAATCTTCGTAACTTCAAAATTTTAAATGATATTTTTTTATTAAAAAAAAACATGAAAGTGATTTGTATACTCTTTAACAAAATATTATCTTCCTCCCAAGTGCATCAAATATTAAATTAACAAAGAGCTTCGCAGTAAATAATGACAAATAACCATTTACAACAAAACATTATGTGATCTTTAACATCGTAATACTCAAATAAAAGTTATGTTTATTTTAAATAAGATGTTTCGTAATTATATAAAACCTAGAAAATCATACATTCCTGTTTCGTAATTATATAAAAACATGAAAATCATATACATTCACGTGTTGATCCTCTCGAGATATCATTCTTCATTTCTTAAACAAGAAAAATATAACACACAAAGTTTAAACAAAATTATATTACAATATATATTCATTTTAAGTTGTTCACAAACCTCCCAAGAGTAGTTTTTTCTTCAATTTTTTTACTACACTCGTAAGCACAAATTCAAGTTTATAAAATAAAAACATTAAGTAAGCATCATGAAGTGAATACACATTAATCGTATTAACCTAAAAACTTGAATTCTTAATTACTACTCTACTAAACACACCATCACCTAGTTCATATCTAACTAATTAGCTATACATCCCATCACATAGTATATGATATAGGCATCAATATCAACGACAAAAATGAATAAGAGATTAAAATCAGACAAAATTTTATAGAAAAACTAAAAGTCAAAATTTAAAATTTAGAAAGATAAAAAACATAATTAATTGTAACATATTTATGCTTTTAAATTTAATATTTAATTTTATTTAAACATAAAACACCATCATTCCCATCACAAATTAATTTAACGTAAATGCAAATATTTTAACCGAAGTAAGAATATTTGATTTTAAAATTACAAAAACAATGTTACGTTGATTTTACATCTTTAGAAAGCTATCCATAACGTCTTATTATTATTATTTAAAAAAAAAAAATTGGAAATCGAAACGTCGTCGTCGAACCCCGAAATCTTCCCTCTGGAAATTCGAGACGAAGCAAACAACAGAGTCAGACAGAGAAATGGTCGGTGTTCATTGTGATATTCCCTAACGTTGTTCTTCATCTTCTCGTTCTCGCTCCCAATATTCAAAACCCTAAATAAATTTGTTACCTCGCTCTTCCATCCCCGAATTCCGACTCGGAGTGGCTGAGAGCAATCATGTCGTGGCTGAGATCTGCGGTGAACAAAGCCGTTGAAGTCGGCAACAAGAACAACCTCACTCGCACCGTCAAAAACTACGCCGACACCGTCGTGCAACAAGCCGGCCAAGCCGTCGCCGAGGGCGCCAAAATCCTTCAGGATCGCATTGTAAATAAATTCCCCATTCTCAGTTCCTCTTTTATCTTCCCTCGTTTTAATTAATGCATCAGTGTGTATGTTAGTCACTAAACCGAGACCAATCAATAACCATCATCTTTGTGTGCGCAGTTATGTTACCATTATTAGGGCTTGTAAACATTTTGATAGGAGAATATTAATTTCGTGTTGTGTTCTATTATTCACACCGTGCAGGGTGCTAGGAATTACAGAAGTGTTGCACAGACCATTAAGAGGTTGGAAGACGCTGCTATCTCTTACAGGGGACCTGAGAGAGTGCAGTTGCTTAGAAGATGGGTGCTTGTGCTTCAAGAGATTCAGAAGCTGTCTGAAGCCTCCTTGGCTGAAGGTAAAGAGAGGACTCTCGAGCAGCACCTTGCAGTTGAAGAAGCCAAGGAGAACCCAAGGAGACCATCTCTGGTTTGAATTCGAAACCTTCCCTTTTCATATGCACCGTAGTATGCTATGACCGGTTTTATACTTTGCAGAAATTTGGCTACACCTTTGATGACTATGCTGTCTCTGAAATTAGAGAAATGCTGGCAACACTGTCTTTAAGACACTTTTTCTTTTACACTGTCTATTATTCAAAATTTTGTAGGTTTCCCTCAGACGTAATAATTTCAACTCGTGATTTTGTAGTTTTACGTATAATTTAAACAATAGTAAAAATTTTGTTAATAGGAGTGTGATGTCACTGCTCGCAATCCTCCTGATTTATGGCGTATTGATGCCATTCCCTAGCTAAGTCTAGTGCTGTTTGTTTTCCCACTGCAATGTCTTGTCCTATTTTGGATGATAATAAAATTCCTGGGTTGTTGGCTTCTGTCTTTTTCTCCCTACTAGATTACAGGAGGAGATTTTCCCTGATAGTAGGTAGTTGATGCCCAAGTTTTTATGTTGCTAACGTATTCCTCAAAATAGTGAACATAATGGCATCCTTTTACCTTAACTGTTTGTGTTTGTTATTCTACTGTTTCTTTTCAGGTTCTTTACCATGATTCTGAAACTGGGGGTGAACCGTTAAATTTTCGTGATGTTTTCCTTCAAAGTCAGGCATTGGAGGGTATAACATTATCCATGGTATGTCTAAAATGTTGGTTATCATGTATAAATATCCTGAACTTCCCATGGTATATTGGTACGTATCCTTATAACATAGATATCTATGGTTTGTTCTGTAAAGCGTAAAACTTCAGTGTTTTAAATTGTCTTAGCAAAATGGGGTGCAAAAAGAGAAGCTAGTTTCTATTGTACTTTTGAAGTGAGACATCACATTAACTTGGTGAAAGCCCGAGATGTAAGCTTGAATTCACTGTCCCAGACTGTAAAGGATGTATACATATGCAGTACAAGTACCGTGCTTTCTTTTTCCCTTTTTGATTGTGGGTGCATTAATATTTACTATTCAAAATGTGCACCCAATACGTCTAAAAAAATAATTTGATGTTAAACTTAATATAATTTGCTTTACTTCAACAAAAGTTAATAATTTTTTGTGAATACTTTTTACAATGCTGGTTTTTGCATAATTCAACCTTAAAATCGTCTTGGAAGGTGAGAGTTGTCCCTATTTATATATTAAGGTTCAATATTTAGTCCATGTGAGACTTGGTTTTTCCCAATAATATTCTGTGAATTATATTTTGATATAGTTGAACATACCTTCTTGTCCCTAGTTTCTCTTCGGTGTATGTAGCTTTATGTTTTACCATTTTCATTATATCGGTAAAAGAATATCATTCTGGATAAGTCAATTTGTTTTTTTCGCTGATAATGGAGGTTAACCGCAGGGTTAACTCTTTTCTATTCCTCAGATTATTCACGCTCCTGATGAGGAAGAGGTTTCCCTTCTCCTGGAGATGTTTGGGTGAGTTTATTGCTTTTATATATATAGATATTTGGATCCCTCATTGTGATTTGCCATTGGCAACTTGAGAGTCACATTTTCTTGCCATGACTTATCTTAGATCTTATGTTTATGAATGACATCTGGATCTAGCTGATCTGGGATATAAAATCCTTTGGTGCAATTTTCGTGTGGTTTTAATGGTCAATGTATTGTTATTGTGAAAAGAATGTCTTTGGCGCCTAAAATTTTAATTTCATCTGTGTCTTTGTGAGAAATTTCTGATATTGTAGTTCTGCCTAAGAGACATCTAATCTTACTTTCCTCATCCTTATCTATATAGACTCTGTCTTACTGGAGGAAAAGAAGTTCATAATGCTATAGTGAGCAGCCTGCAAGATTTAGCAACAGTTTTTTCAAGCTATGAAGATGAAGTACTGGTAAGGATGACTTTTATTTCCCTTGTGGACAGAGGTATTGCTCAGTAGTAAATGCTTCCTCTGTTTTCTCCTCTCTTATATTAATTGTATTTTTGGTGTTTAGTTGGGACTTCACAAATCAATGGTAAGGCCACTAGTTTTTAGTTGTGACTTCACAAAGTCTTTGAAGGTGGTTTGATGTGTAGACCATTTGATAATCAGTATAAGAATTTGCATTGAACTTTAAATTTTGAGAATGCACGTTTTTAATTCCTGGAGTAGCATTTTCCTTAACTAAGTTTCGATTTTTGGTTTTAAACGTTTGAAATTCTGAAATGAGGAAGCTAACTTTATTTTCTACAACAGACTAATAAATTAAAATAAAATAAATTATCTGGAAGCATTTTACCTAAAATAATGTATTAGTGATGTTATTGTTAGTAGTACTAAATTACTTTTAAGAACCAATTTGGGAAGTTGTCCTTTCTCCCAAACATGGTTATCCTTGTTAAAAAGCTGAATTTATCTTCATGTAAATAGGGAAATATGTAAATATTTCATTGCTGAAAGTTAGATATTTCATCCATTATTTGTTTCCTTACTAGTATCATTATTGGTTATAAATAAAGCGCTGTATGGTATCATCACACATTTTCATCAAGCCTAATAATCCTGTTTCAGATCTTTGATTGCATTATCATTCTTATGGTCAATTATTATTTTTTCTTCCTAATATATCAATTTTAAACCTTGACTTAATCTCACAGTTAATATTATATTATATTTTATTGTAACTTTTTAAAGTGGAGAAAATGGGATTAAAATAATAATTTTATAACTTCAATTATGGATTTTTAATATATCATAATTTAATGTAGAGAGCATAACAATCAACGTCTAATGTCATAATTTAAAATGTGACCTGATTGTAAGTGTTAAATGAAAGTAATTAAAATGAAATGTAGTCCTCTGTAGACAACTCAGTAGATAGAGTTGAGACATTAAACTTCGAAATTCGCCTTGCCTCCCTTTTCCTTCCGTTTATGTCGATCATCTCTCAGTGGGCCTCCAATGTCTTCTCTTAAACTTGTTCTTTATGCATTCAATAAGATTGTTATATGTTTACCTTGTCATTAGGTGAAGCGAGAGGAATTGCTTCAATTTGCACAAGGTGCCATCACTGGGTTGAAAATTAATTCTGAAGTTGCAAGGTGAGTGTGAAGACATGGGTTTCCATTGTCATTTTCTTTGTACCTCTCTGATAGACACCTAAGTCTTGAGATTGGATCTTAAGTTAAAATATCAAATGACGTCTGGCAATTCATGTAGCTACCTCATCTAGTAGGATAGTTGTATAAATTGTGTTGTAATGTGTTTATGAATTTGGTTATTAGCCTTTTTTTTCTCTCAGTGATTAATATTTGTTTTTTCTAAGTTATGATCCTATTTAATTGATAAAATAATTTATATGACGACTTTCTTATAAGGAAAATGTTGCTCAAGGGAACATCATGATCTGAATGCTTTGTAGCTCTGATCTTATATAATGACTGTATAATTTATAGGTGGGATTTCAACAGTAGTAACTTTGGGCGGAAAATGTCTTTTCCTATTGCAGTACTGATTGCTTGCTTGTTGGTGGTGGGATTGTAATCTTGTAGCTCCCTGCAGCATCAGGCCTCCGTTATGTTTGATTTAGGAGAAAATGGTAGGCAATCAAATGAAAAAATAGTGGTATGAGTACTATTGTTATTCCGTATAATGGATGGAATTTAGTAAATAGATGAAAGTGATTAGAGAGCAAAACCCGCATCATCCTAAATAGAAAAAGGATAGTAAAAAACAGTGAGCCTCCAGAGGTTAAAAGCTGCAATCAAGCTTTCAAAAACTTCTGCCCAGCACTCAAAGAGACTCAGGTTACAACTTAAACACTACCGTATTCCATATTGTCATTTAGGCTAGGCAACTAGAGCAGGGGCATAGCCACATTGATTTGAGAGGGAGCACAGATATGTTTTTTAGTGAATGAACAAGTACTAAAAAAGTAAAATTTAACAAAAATGATGACTGGATGAGTGATTGTTTTTGGTCGTTTACATTGAGAAATATATATTTATTGGCATTGACTAGGAGCATATTGTTCGAAGATTTCACAGCCCGAGACCTCTCTGTCTCCCCCTTATTATTTACTTACTAACCTACAATTTTTGATTTTATTTCATTATCCTTTATGTATGTCTTGATGCTTTGGATTTATGTAGTAAGCATAATCAGGTATTACAGCTCTACAAAGTTAACTGATATATTCCTTTAAAATATCAAAGAAAAATGAAATAAAATGGCAAGTTCACTTCTATAGAAGATAAACCAAATTCAATCATTTCTGTCTCCTAGGCTTAATATTTTGCTATCTTGATCTATTTTTGGATGTATTCAGATTTAAATAGTTGATTATATCTTTATTATAGATCAATCATTTTATGTTAGTTATAAACTAATGTTCCATTTTAAAGTTGCTTTTATTGATAATATCTGAAATAATCTTATTGAATGTCTAATATTACACAGCAAGATTTGTTGTTGCTTTCGGATCAAATTGAAATATTTCTCTTTGCTTGTGAATTATTAAATTTTTTGTGAATGTTTCATTTAGTGTGTACTTTTCTGATATTTAGTTATTATCAGCAGATCCATGTCTACTGTTATAATATAATGTGAGATAACTGCTTGCAATCTACGTCAAGTCATGTCTCGTTTTGCCTATTGATTGCAGAATAGATGCTGAAGCCTCTACTCTTAAGAAAAAGCTCGCTGAGATAACAACTTCACAGGGGCCTGTAAACAAAGTTGATTTTAAAGCGGCTGAGGAAACAACAGCAACTCTAGAGGTTTGTTTCTGTCATAACTTCTGCTCCGAAGCCTTTTGTTGCCAGTAATGAATTTTTTCAGTGACTAATATAGTAATAATATGGTGGAACAAGCTTATCTGAAACATTTATTGAGTCAGCCTCCCACTATGCCATGGAATAATATGTTTTATTAGTCAAGGATGCTGCTCGCATTCTTGCTTCTTTTTACTAGACTGTAAATTCCTTACTTCTTTCTTGAGTTCCATGGGATATTTTTACTCCTCTCTCCATCACTCGTCACCCTTCAATAGGAACATAACATTTATCAGATGTCACGTTTTATCCTTTTAAATATTTAATGTTTTGGATTTTGAAGCTTTACTGTGCTTGATTCTTAATTGAACTGTGATGCTTTCATACTTAAGCATTTCTCGTTTTACTTACCAACTATCATGCCAACGGAAATGGAGCTATGATGTGGTCAAATAGAGTGCATGCATTGAATGAGTGGGTGAAGTGGTGGAATATTTATATAGATAAGTTTAGAAGTGCTCCTTTCGATTCCTTTTCATTTAGCAATTCATGCTTACATGCATTTTTCAGTTTCTTTCATGAGAATTTGTGAAAGAGAGAAAGAAAAGGAAAAAGGAAAACGAATTACTGAATCTTGTAATTTGTATTGATACAAAATTGCACAGATTCATTCATGTGTAGTAAGATACAAAGTCATTTGTGATTCATCTTTTGATATGATGAAGTGCGAGGTAACCAAATCACTTGGCAGTTTAAGATTCTAATTACTTTGATGTAATGTAAGATAAATTTATATATAATAAGTTACTGTTTGTTTTATTTATGTTGACCTTTCTGTGTTAGAGAGTGGATTATAACCAACCTATCATTTTGCAGGCTTTGAAAATTGCCCTTGCTCAAATTAGAATCTGTTCCAGACTGGAAGCATTATTGCTGAAGAAAAAAAATTTAAGCAATGGAGACTCTCCTGAAGTTCATGCTCAAAAGGTACATTTCTTTTTTCTATTAGTTTCTTTGGGAAGGGTAGGAGAAAGGAAAAGAAGATGTAAAAATTATATTTCCTTGTATGAAAAACTAATTTTTTGGAGCAATTAAAATTGGAATTGTTTACCCGGAGTTCACCAAAATAAAAATTGAATCACTCACAAAAAGTAGAGAAACCGAAAAAAATAGAAAGATTTAGCATTTTTATTTTCATAATTACCCGTCTCTAGTCTGTCAGTCATGTCAAAAAAATGTTTACTAGAGGTACAAATTATATTTCCTTGTATGAAAAACTGATTTTATGTCAATTAAAATTGGAATGGTTTACCTTGAGTTCACCAACATAAAAATTGAATCACTCAGAAAATGGAGAGAAACTGAAAAGAAAATTAGAAAGATTTATAGCATTTCTAAATTTCATAATTACCCTTCTCTAGTAGTCAATCATGTCAACAAAATGTTATGGGTAATTTTTAGTTCTATGATTTATTTTATTCTTTCCATTAACTTGACACTATAAAAAAGTAAACATTAATTGTCCCCTCTACATTTTGTTAGCAGATTGTATTCAAATTGCAAAACAATAAAACTACCAGGTGTCCTAGTTTGGATCTAACTATTTTTTAGTGTGAATGAAATGGTAGAAGTAGCAGTTACATTTGGGGTTATTCTGCTTTGAAATGTTCTCAGTCTTATTGGAATGTTCTAATTGAATGTAATTCCTTGGTAGCTGGCCTTCTTTCTATTATTTTTTCCCCATATTTTTTTGGTAATACGTTTATATTGTTTGCTATCCATGGCAATACTTTTGTGTTTTTAAGTAGGTTGATAAGCTGAAGGTTTTGACGGAATCTCTTGCCAACTCTGCTGTAAAAGCTGAAAAGCGTATTTTGGATAACAGGTGTCCTGTCAAAATTTATTATCTCTTATACTCTTGTCTCAATTTTTTGCATCTGAATTCGTAGTTTTTATACTCACCACAGAAATAGGTTTTGTTGAAAGTATTTTATTTAGCATTTTGCTTTAAAACAGCAGTTTTTATTTTCAGTTTCCGATCAATGAATCTGTTTTACTTGTAAGTGGGCTCCAATATGCCAGAAGTATGTCCATCCATTTAGAAATTGTAGTGGTGGTGGTATGAGGTATCATTCATAACTTATTAGTCAATATTTTACAATGGAGCAGTTTTATACTTCTACAAGTTCATACTATGTCATAGAATAAAGTGTTAGTAGACTGTCTTCACTTATAAACAGGGCGTGCTGCATTGTGACTTCCGGATTCTATTATCTAATTAACTTTTGTGCTCTTAGAATCTTGTGGGACTTTCTGTTTGAGCTTGATATGAACCATACTAGTTGCTTTAAAAGTCCTACAAGCAATGTTGAGAAAATCTGTTGTTTGACCTTTTTTCTCCTCTGTCCCTGATAATAGATTCTACCAGGATTTGACTCCACTAAAGTGAGGGGAGTGTACTTTAGAGGATAAAGTACACTAATAACCATTGATTTGATTAACAATCAAGATTGTCACTACCTTAAAGTTTGTTTACTTGCTTTTTATTGCAATCTCAACTAATTTCTTTGTCAACAACTGTAAGTGCGCTTTATCGTGTAAAAAGCATCTCTTTACTTTGAAGGAGCCAAATTTGATTTAAAATGCTATATTTGATAATGGTTTTGGAAAGATTCATTATTAAAAGATTTTACTTTGATGGTAAGGAAATATGTAATAATCTTGGAAAATGACTACTGAAAAATGCTTTTTACTCCTTATATATTTCTCCTTAATTTTTATGTTTACAAATTTCACACTAATCTATGATT